>Ga0208644_1000093_pt1 | contig 56582 bp, 85 predicted proteins | sample VirMetDEL_Nov_18_FD_184517 | JGI IMG/M metagenome (GOLD analysis project Ga0208644, IMG submission 184517) | Aqueous microbial communities from the Delaware River and Bay under freshwater to marine salinity gradient to study organic matter... | ecosystem: Environmental > Aquatic > Marine >...
GTCATCATTTTGCGGCACAATTTCATAACCTTTGTGCGTTATGTGCGCACCCTAACTGACTTTAATTTCGGGTCAGTTTCCCAGAATTGCACTCTTTAGGGGCCAGGTATTTCGTACCTGGTCTCTATTCGGGTGTGGTTAGTTTGTATTCGTGATCACGTTTGATCATGGTGCAAACCTTTGTTTCACTCTCTGAGTGTGACGCTCTCCCTGTGCGTTACAATGCACACTGAGGGCCTCTACCCTCACTATGTTCATTCCAGGTACATTGTATGACTGAATTGACAATTAGGACTAACAATCAGCCACGCCGGCTGTTGTTTGCTTGCGAGTTTTCTGGTGCTGAGCGTACCAAACTCCGCGAACAGTTTGATTGGATGAGCGATGACGAGTTTGACTCTAATTGTTCATTCTTCAGGTACAAAGGTTACTACTACAACCTCGCTGACTTTATGCGAGTTGATGTAGCAAACGGCTCGCCTTTTGTAGGCTGGCACGGTTACAGCTCCGACAGTTATTTCAGCGGTGTGCTGATCAAACTGTGCGGTGAAGATGTCATCGTTGGCCGTTATTGTTCCTGAGTTTAACTAACACAATCACATCGCAATCTGATCATGTATTTCCAACACCTTTGCACACACAACGATCGCAACGGCAACCCTCGCCGTTTGTATGTTCTAGTTGTTGACGGTGAGCGTATCGCTGCATGGGATGAAGGCTACCTAGGCAATCTCGCTGTGCCAGGTATTTGGCGAGAAGCTGCATACAACGCCGAACATGTAGACTGCACAGTTACACTTTATCGTGACCTAAAGCGTACACTTCCTTCACCTGATTGGGCGCATGATGTGCCGGGTTTTGCACACCTCCGCGAACATGTTACCGGTCGTTTCTTCTAACTTCTGTTCATTCTCTGCCTGATCATGATTTACTACATCAACCGCCACGCTGGCCGTTATCACGAAACTGTCGATGAGTTTGCATCACGTTCTGAGGCAGATCGTATGTGCAAAGAGTATCAATTCGGCGAGCACGGTAGAGCTTACTTCTACGTCTCTCGTGTAGCACGTCCTAACTGGACTGTTTGAAATTAACTAACACCATCGCAATCTGATCATGCAAACTCTTTACATCTACGACCCTCGCTATTCAGTTCACATCAACCAACCAACTACATTCACTTATTCGGAGGCAACTTGTGCTGCAGCTGCTGCAGTTCGTAGGGGCAGAGCGTATGAACTGTGGGAGAACGGCCGCATGGTTGCTAAAGGTGGGCCGTCTAGTTCATTGGCTTCTGTGCTTTAACAACTAACACCAACACAACAGTTTCACAGGTGAATCATCATGACTGAACTGACAACCGTCTGGCCTATCGAACCCCTCACACCTGAGGTTGTACTAACACCTATCGCCTTCAAAGATGTACCTGTAGGTGCAGAGTTTTGGTGGGGAAATTATCTCCCACAGCGTTGTAACTGGGGCATGAAGCGTTCTAGTAGGACTGCAGATTGGCTGCCACTTGTGCACAATCAGTTCACTGGAAGTAAGACGTGGAGCTACTGGCGTTCTAACGAAACTGTCTACATCGTCCGCTAACTAACACCAACACAATCATCACCATGGCACACACAATCGACACAGATGCAGTTCGCGAACTAGAACTGTACGCTCTCAACTTCTCAGGCGCTCACTACAACACAGTGGGCAAGACTCTATCGAAGTTTTATCAGAAAGGCACGTTCAGTTTGGATCGTGCGATTGCATACATCGAGCGTTATCTGTTAGTTCCTGCAGCTAAAGACTACAAACTGTGCAACGGCTCTATGTCTACATCGTGGAACCAAATGTTTCCCAAGCCCGAAAGACTTGTGGCTGCAGAATCTATCGCCCACGCTTTTGTTTCTGAGTTTCGTTTAGGTAACTTCTGGTAACCATGACTATCACTAACTTCAACGCAGATCGTGACTTCTTGCGTCGCATGATTCGTGCCTACGAACAAGATCTCTTACAGCTAATTAGTGAAACTCCAGATCATCCCGGTGGTGATTGGGCAAAGGATCATCTAGCGACCCTTGAGTATCTTCGCGGCAAAACATTTTCCGACCGCACGCAAACTATCACCTTCTGATCATGACACTCAAAACACGCAATCAACCACTCAAACCTATCCCTTCTTTCAACTTCGTTAATCGCAGGGAGATCGACTACATCCTGGCTTCACTACAACTAATGGCTGAGTCTGGCCAGGTTGATCCTGTGGAGCAGGAAGCCTTCACTAACTTGCTTGATTCCTTCCAGATCTTTGCACTATCAGTATGAAACAGACAACTAACCTTCAACGCGAACAGTCCCACGCGATTGATCTGTGGACACTGCTACATGATGCAGAGCAAATTGTCATTAACCATGACTATCTCCACCCTCGTATGCACCAGCGTCTGACTGATCTTATGAAGATCGTTGAGACTTACCAAACTGCAGTAGAACACCAACTCGAACAACTAGCAGAGTACGAACCATGATCGACTACGAACAACTTGCACAGGAATCTGCACTATTTCCTTGGCTGGATTCTGATTGTATGAGTGACTCCTACGAGGAGATCATGTTTAACAACAACTACATCGAGATTGACGAAGATGACTGAATTCACAGCTGTATTAAACGAAGACAATCTGTTCGACATCTTTATCGACGGCGAACTTTGTTACTACAGCTTCGACAGTCAAGATCTAAAAGATTTTGCAGAAGACTTCATCGAATCGAACAAATGACTTACTACATCCAACGCCGATCAATCAACCACAACTACTTAGAAACTGTGGATGAGTTTGAGTCTCGCAAGGAGGCTAATGCCACGCTGCATGAGTATCAGCTCTGTGACTATTCGGCTCACTATTACATCAGCTCGCGGTGCTGCAAAGCTTGGCGGGAGTCGTAACTCCCCTTTGATAAACACAAACGAGAGCTATCCCTCCCGCTAACGCGGGGCGACCGCACACAGCGCCTTGACTGTTCCGACAGGCATGGTATAGTGTGCGGGGCTCCTGCCCTTTTCATTTTCTTCTACGGTCATCATTTTCTCATCACAATGGACAGCTTCCCTTACGACATCTACGAGCTTGGTTATCACAGTCTTGCATACCATGCACTTGCACGCTTTAAGCAACTGCTGCAGCGGGACATGATGATGCCGCCTGACATTGCCGAACAAATTGAGGACAACATCATTCCCGCACTTGAGTACATCGACGGGTGGGAACCAACTGATGCACAAATTCAAGCTCACATCGACTCACGAGGCATGATCTGATGATTCAACTAATCGTTGACGATGAGTTTGGCGTACCCTTCGCCATTGACACCTTCCTAACCATTGATGACGCTAAAGATGCACTTAACCAGCTGGAGTGTTCACTCGAAGACTGTGTAACTTCAGCCCGTGCAAACTACCTTATGTGTGCCATCGACCAACTGAAACAATCCATCGCGGAGTATGAGTAAGCAGATGATCACCGTACAAACAAACCATGGCACATTCAAAGTGCCCGCTAAATACGTAGGCGAAGCCCTCGCAGTCCACCGCCCCGTCGTCGGTTTCAACAAATTAAGCACCAAGCCGCGACGCTGGGCAATCACCCACCTAGGTTCAGGTTTGGTTGCTGGTTGGTTTGATGGTCCGATGCGCGACGCTATCCAACTAGCTAAGTGCTGGGATCTTACCTTTCGTGATGAGCTCCCTGGTCCTGACCCTAACGCTAAAGAGTGGGTGCGTAAGGATAAGTGGAAGCGCCAACTTAACGGAGACGAACCTATCGCATCGCCTGATTCGTTTGAAGCTGTACTAGCCGACTACGAGGCAAACTCCTAACCCGCTTCGCGGGGCGACTCACACAATTACACCAACATCACCATGCGTACCATTGAAAAGAAGATGCTCAGCGCCATCATCGAGCGCAAGAACTTCAGCCTTGCTAACACTCGCGTCGAATGTATCCACTTCCCTCATCCTGTGGACAAGGGAGATCGCATCATCGACCGCTGCAATGTCTACTTGCACAACAGTCTTATCGCCACAGTGACTCCTGATGATGTAACTGTGAACAACTGTGGCTATCGCACTAGCACAACTAAGTCGCGAATCAGCACCATTCTTCGTGAGTTCTGTGGCGCTGGTGTCTCACAATCTAATTTTGAGTGGTATCTAACTACTCGTGACAACGTGATCCACATGGAGGACCGGCGAGATTACACTGTTGAGCGGATTCCCCTTCATTGATGAGTCTCCCGAGCCTGAGAACAAATCAACGAAACATTCTCCGCCTAGTCGCCCAACACGAACAACGTAACCCTGGCGAACCTTGCTACCTCGGCAAAGTTACAGCCAGTCGCCGCAACGTCTTCCTAAAGGCAGTTGGCTCACTCGAAGAAAGACAACTAATCGAGATAGAACGAGTCGGCTCGAACTTCCAAGCTTGGAAAATCAAACTACTCATCCCAATCGACCAAATTATCCCAGCTTAATTATGATGGCACCCTTCTCCAAACGTCGATTTGCTGAGACTGCGATCCTGTTGGCCGCAACGATCGCCTTTGCTGCAGCCATCAGGACAGGCGACACGCAAAGATCTCACAGCATTCAGTGTCCATTTGCACCAAACGGCAAACCTTATTTCGCTCCTGGCTGCTAAGCTTCAGTGCTGCTGATCTCTTGTGACCTACCCAATCACAGTTACATTGCAATCACAAATCTCACAGAAGCACATCGAGTACACAAATGTTTCCCCTGCAACGTTACTGGCGGTCGTAAAGGGCTCAAAGTCCAAGCCAGCCAAAGAGCTAGCCGCCAGGCTCATCCCCATTCTTGAGGATCTCAGCAAATGAAGTTCACTCTCCTCCTCGCGTCGCTTAGCCTTCTCCTGTTAAGCCCTGTGGCTCACGGTAATCACTCCCACGATGCCCAGGAAACTCATCTAGATCAATGTCAGAACTGAGCTTCACAAAGGATGAAATCCTGACGCTGCGCCGAGCGCTCAACGCTCTGGTGGTTAGGCAGGAACTCAACTCGTTGGCTGCTTCTGAGCCTATGAAGCGGGAGATTGAATCAACTCTCAACGATCTACACAAACTAGACATCAAACTATTACAACTAAAACCTTCATGCTCCTGTCTCGCGCAATAGAACCCTTCGCTAAGTTCAACCCCCGCGAAGTCTCCTGTACAACACTCTTTATCTTTCTAGCTGTAGGGGAGTCTCCTGAGGGGCTCCTCCAAACAGACATCGCTCGCAAGCTAGGTATCCCGAAGAGTTCTGTCTCGCGTAACTGTGGGATCTTAGATTCACAAACTCAGAAAGGTGACCCCGGCATGGGCCTGGTAAACCGTGAGCCTTGGCACGCAGATCAAAGGATCAAGCTGGTGAAACTTACAGCAAAAGGACGTGAACTCTTTGATGAAATTCACAGTCACCTAGGCTAGTCTCGCTGGAGTTTCATTACTCCTGTGGTCTTACCTGATTGGCGGATTAAGGCGCTGTGCGAAGGCGGCATGATTGAGCCCTTCAATCCCACGCTGATCAACCCCGCCAGTCTTGACGTGACGCTGGGCACCAACCTTTATGTTGAGACTGAGGAAGGGGGATTGCTCCCCCTGGAGATCTCAGGTCACACCAGAGAGAATCCCTTTCTGCTCAGGCCTAACGAATTTATCTTGGCTGAAACAGCTGAGACTTTTAACATCCCTGACTTCATCTCGGCGCAGTTCGTACTCAAGTCTTCGCTGGCTCGTGCTGGTCTGGAGCACTTACTCGCAGGCTACATCGATCCCGGTTTCAACAACTCCGTTCTAACTTTGGAGTTTAAGAACGCTAAACAATTCTCGTCTTTCCCACTCTGGCCCGGTATGCGGTGCGGACAGATCGTCTTCACTGAGATGGCTGAGGCGCCTCAAGCAAGCTACAGATACACAGGGCGCTACAACGGAGATGCAAAAGTCTCACGTAGTAAGGGGCTCCTGTAAGTCCTGAGGCTTAAGTGCCTCGCAACAAACTCAGACACAAATGAGAAAGATAAATACTACATACGCTGTCTAGTTTTGTTGCTAATGTTTTATTTAGAAAAAGTTTCTTTCTTAAGAAAAGTTGCAATAACTACACCCCCGTGTCACCAAAGATAAATCCCTGCGCAGGGGTTGACAGGGTGCGCAGGAGAATGTACATTGCTCTGCATGGGCGGCACCGGCCCTTAACGCGGTGCGTTCCCTCTGCATCACATCAAATGATTAAGGTCACTAAACAGTCCCTGATCGACCAGGGACGCATCAGCGCTGAACGTTACGATTCCTGCGACACAGCTCTAGCCCAACTGAATGAAGGGTTTGGTGCTGAGTATGAAGCTGCTCGAAGCAACTTGACTTCAATGCTCGTCAAGGCAGACAACGTAGGCCTTGACCTAGACATTTTCCGTGGCGACGACTCGTTATTTAAGTTTCCCGAGTTTCGCACGAACATCGTTGTTCGAATTGACCGCTCGCCCACGCCTCACGCCAAGATCGAGAAGTTGAACGAGAAGATCGCTGACCTTGAGCGAAAGCTCAAGATTGCAAAGATCGAACGAAACAGTCTGATCGAGCAGCTCCACATCACAGGAGCTGTCGACTTGGTTACTGACAAAATCACCGCCGTCTTCCGTCGCCTTAAGTGATCATGAGTAACGACAAAATCTTCCTCCTCCACTGTTCTGTCAGCGCATCCGTAAGGCAGAGCACACAGATAAAGATGGCAGATCTCCAGCTGCCTGACACTGTGATCGACGTGCTAGAAAAACAGCAATCTGTTTCTGTGCGCCCAACATTATCAGGTAAGCTCAAAGAATTCTTGAACTTGCTGCGCATAGAACAACGCAAACTGTATGACGAGTGCACGATCCATAACGGAGACGTCCACTTCCTCCACGAGGATTACTTCGAAGAGGCTATGCAGTGCATCGCAAAGATTCGCTCCGATGCTTCTAAATACAACGAACAACTCAATGAGCTTTGGCTCGAAGAGTACACTCGCTGGTCGAACACCGTTGAAGGTTTCTTAGAGCCTCTGTTCCGAGACGACACCGAAGGGTTCAAACTCGCCAAGGAAGCTTACTTAACTATCTTCCCGACGAAGCAAGAGTTCGAGAACCCGATCAGAGTGTTCGTGGTTGGCCCCAACCCTGTGAGCATGGAGGTTTCTGACAGCAAAGAGGAGCACTCAATCTCCACGGCAATCCAAGAGGCGGCAGTATTCAACACAAACGAGGTGCTCGAAGCGGCTCGTGAGGGTGCAGCTGACCGAGCACTCGCTAAGGCAGCTGAATTGCTGGACGACCTTGATGTTCGAGTGTCCTCCAAGGTTGGCGAACGTCAAACAGGAGGAACCAAACGCCGAGGTTCTTGGCAGATCACCGCCGAGACTTTGCAACTGATCACCCGCCACTGCCCAGGGTTTGAGAATCTTTCGACGCTATCGAATGATTTGCTCGATGTAGGTGTCAGGCTTCAGTCAGACACTGCCAAAGTTAAAAACCAAGCGTTCAAAGATTATGCAGACTTAAAAACTAAGATCCGCCAGGAGCTTCAGTCGATTGTTGAGTCACGTAACTCCAGTGATGGTCTTGAGTCGCTGAAGAGATCCCTGACACTCTCTGGCACTTACAGAGATCTATTAGCGAAGATCAACTCGGCTGATAACCAGGAACAACTCGATCAGCTTTACCACGAGCTTCAGATCGAGAAAGATGTTTACCATCAGCGAGCGAAGCATTTGCAGGTTCTATTTGACCAGCGCACCGAGCTGGTTAAAGCTCAATCCGCGAACTTAGATGATCTAATTGATGAGGTCAAAACCATTGAAGCTGAATCGACAGATGACCTTGACTTCTAATCTTTCATCAAAAGACTACACGCTCTTGCTTGTCACTAAGAGCCTTTCTAAACCGTACCGAAACCTAAACAGAAACCTTTTCAAAGACCTGTTAAAAGCACTCACAACCATCTTCGACTAATGAACGACTCACTCTTCTCAAACCTCCAAAGCTTTCGCGCATCACTTAACACCAGCTTTCTTGAGCGAGCTGATGTTATCGATGGTCTACTCGCATCTTTAATTACGAAGCAAAACAGCTTTCTGTTCGGTCTCCCCGGCACGGGTAAGTCTGAGCTTGTGCGAGCAGTATCAAATGGGTTTAAAGGCTCTCAGTTTTTTGGCTACCTTCTCTCGCCCACAACAGATCCGTCTGAGCTATTCGGGCCGGTAGCAGTCTCGAAGCTACTTAATGATGAGTATGTTCGTGACGTCAAAGGATACCTACCTACGGCAAACATTGCATTCCTAGACGAGCTCTTTCGTGGTAGCTCTGCAGTTCTTAATTCTCTGCTGACGATCCTGAATGAGCGTACATTCAACAACGGTCGCGATGTTTTAGAAACTCCTATTCAGTCGATCGTCGCTGCAACCAACTCTTTTCCTCAGGAAGAATCACTCCAAGCTTTCTGCGATCGATTTCTATTTCGTCCAACAGTCGATCTTCTGAAGAAGCCAACGTCAAAACGTAGTCTCGATGCCTGGGCTCTCGGTATCAAACAACGTCCGGTAGTGGAATCGAAGCTCACGTTCGACGACCTTACAACCCTTCAGCAAGAGGTAGCGAACGTAAGCGCCAGCGAGGAATTCCTGGATTCCTTCACCCAAGTTATCGATCTACTTGCTACACGAGGCATCGTCATCAGCGATCGCCGAAGAGTACAGATCCTTAAGTTCTTGCGTGGTTGGGCTCTGGTTCAAGGTGACGAAGAACTGTTCCCCGAACACCTACATCGCTCACTGATACACATTGTATATCAAACACAAGACGACGTTCAGGTGATCAAAGAAGTCTTGGAGCAAGCTGTTCCTACAGCCGAAAAGCTTATGGAAAGCATTAAACGGGCTCACAATGGAATCCTTACTGAATACCACGCGCTTCACGCAGGAGACTCGAAGAGTGTTGATGATCTAAACCGCTTGGTCGGTAAGCTTCGCAAAATGCACCGTGATCTAGATACTCTCTCTAACAAACTAGATAACATCCTGGAGTCTGGTCAGTATCGAATCAGCGCCAGTGCTCGCCAGGCTGCGACCAAACTTGCTCAGACAATCGAGTCTTCTTCTCAATCAGTAGCGGCTTCGATCTCTAACGTCTCATCATGAAAACCAACACCGAGTTCCTTCGTCTTGTGAACAACGAGCCCCTCGTGCTCGCTGTATCCGCACTGTCCGATTTTCTATGGGATGACTTCATCCGGGATGCCCGCCCCATCGTTAAGTACCTTGAGGACAAGTACAACATCAAACAGCTCTCCCGTTTTGGAAAGGAGCTATTTGACTTTCTGTATAACGGCGGACAAGTAACTACGGTCATCAACTTCGACGAAATCGAATCTTACTTTCGTGCGAAACAGAACGGACAAAACCCAGACTTTCCGAAAGGATACAAACCTGAGTACGCATTCTGGTACAGCCTTTTTGTACAAGTGTGCGAATCGCCCTCATGGCCACGGCTAGTCAGTCTCTCGATTGGAGATCAGTTCACCTCAGGTAACAACGCTGTGAACGTGTTGAACGAGCTCAGCGAAATCCTGATGGTTGAGCTAGAGAACAACTCACTTAGTGAGGAGCTCCTGAGCCAAGGTGCTCAACAGCTTCAAGACATTCGTGAACAGTTCATGGAAGCTAAGAAGCGAGGCGACAATGCGAAAGCTGCTGAGTTGCGCCAGCAGGGGAAGGAGCTCGGTCGTCAGATGGAGCAGAGCTTGCTTCAGGTAAGCGAGCAGATGCAGCCTCAGGTGGACAAGGCAGTCGATCGTGCGCACCAAGCAGCTAAGGACAACCAGGAAGCAATAGCTGCCCTCGCTGGAACTGAGGCTGGTAAAGGGATCGGCCTCAACGATCTTGAACAAAAGCGAAACCTCGCTCGAAAGCTCAGCAGCAATCCTGGCCTTAAGGAACTTGTGCGCCGCTTGGGTGCCTTGCGACAGGCATGGGCTGATCGCAAGCGAACTCGCAGATCACAGACCAGCTATAGCGATATTGTCGGCGCCAAGTTCTCTGACACAATCACAAAAGCTTTCCCTGCTGAGATCGCGTTAGCTGCCACGGAGCAAGGTCGTGCTCTATTTGCCCTGAGGTACAGTCAGAAAACACTGTTGTGTAAAGACTACGAAGCGAAAGTAAAAGAGCTCGATAAAGGCCCTGTTGTTCTTTACATCGACATCAGTGGTTCGATGGCAGGAGAGTGTGAGCTCTGGTCAAAAGCTATTGCTTACGTCGTTGCTGAGGAATGCCTCAAGCAGAAGCGTGCAACACACATTCATCTCTTCGATACTGTTGTGCAGAAGAGTATTCACCTGGATAAGGATCGAGCGGATAACGAGCGTCTCCTTAACTTTGTCCTTTCATGGACAACCAGAGGCGGTACGTCCTTCTGTTCAGTTATTAACCACGCGCTGTCGGAGGTCAACTTTGTCGATAAAGCCGATATTTTGATGATCACAGACGGAAACGCTGAGGTCTCAGATCCGTTCGTGCGCCGTCTCAACGCATTCAAGCAAGAGCACGGTGTGCAGTGGAACAGCTTCTGTATCGGCAAGCAAGCTCGTGTGCTTAAAGAGTTCAGTGATTATGTGCACACTGTAGATGTTCTGGACGATCCTAAGAGCGCAGAGTTGTTTCAAGATGCTCTCCGGTAAGGGCCTTCTATTAGAAACCGCACTTAGATTGAGGGGCAATTGCCGCCCCTCTCGTGGATCGACACACGGATGCAAAGGTCGTTCGACGTATAGAGGCTGAGTACTCACCAGCCACCGAGAAATTCGAGCTCGAGGATTGGCTGGCGCAGCAGTTGTTTGACACGTATCACAATCTGTACGAAGGAGAACCAGAACTATTTAGGTTCCGAGAAGCTGTCCTCCTTTACGCGCCGCAGACTGAGCTTATCAATGCGACAAGGCTCGTGGAGGATGACGTCACTGAACACTGCATACTTCTTAGTGGTTTTCTTTACAAGAACTACGGAGTCAAGAGGTTAAATCACAAAGCCGACGTTGAGATGCAACTGATGCTCACAGAGCATGATTTTGAACTAATGGCTATTCAGATCACAGATGAATTAATCGCATGGTACGAGACTGTGAGCTGTATGCAGGAAGTAATGAGTATGAAGCTAAAATGACTGAATCCTTAAAAAAAGCTGAAATCCCCTTGCGGTAAAGAAACGGAAAGATAGCATTTCCGTGTTCCGCTTTCCATTACATGAACTTCAAGTTCAAAATCGGCGACACAACTCTGGACAACAGCGAAGCAAAAGCACTCCTCAGTGCCGCAGGTCGCGACGCAGCAATCGTGGTTGACATTGCTGAGCACGTCGATCCTTCTATGATCGACGCCAAGAAACTGTTCTCTATTAGCGTCGAAACCAAGAACCCCACGCTGGCCTCTTTGGCTGCGCGTTTTGCTATAGAAGGAGTGGAGACTCCTAAGAAGCGCACCTACACCCGCACCGACGCGAAACGAATTTCTCGGATCGAACCGAAGAAGGTTATTAAGCAGCCTGCAGAGGCAATCGAAGAGCTCTGCAAGCTCAACAGCCTCAAATCAATCGGTGCGGCGATGATCCTAGAAGGTGTTGGTGAAGGTCACAGTCGGACGCTCCGACAGGTTGCTACCAACTGTGTCAACGCCATGGCTTACAGGGGCTCGGTGAGCCCCGACTCTCAGTGCTTTATGGGGTTCTGCAAAGATGGTGACGGGCACTACCGGACCTTGAATCAGGGGCCAAACGTTCCTCGTAGTGCTTCCTACCACGCGTCGCCGATGTACACGGCAGTCCGCGATGGAGCTCAGCTGCTCAAAGAGTGGGGTTTGATCGAGCTCAAGGAGCTGATCGAATTCGGCAGCAAAGATAAAGAGCTAGACGGGAACAGCCAGCAGCTGCGCCGCGTGGTCTACGCTGTGTCGGCTACGGCTATGGGTAAGCAAGTGGCTAACGAGTGGGGCGACATTGCTGATTTCATCAGTCACCGCTGGAGTAGCCGCATTCGGGAGAAAAAGTCCTACGCTGCCTGAACGGCAAACCGCTGAATCCACGGGGCGTCGAAAGATGCCCCTTTTTTTACTCTCATGAAAATCTTTTACGCAGACGACGACACCAAGTTCCAACAATCACTCGAAGAATTGAATCAAATCCCAAAGCTGTGTCTCGACGCTGAAACGACTGGCTTGGACTCACACGTTGCAAAGTTACGCCTGCTTCAGCTCTGCACAACTGATGAAAAGGTAGAAGACAGAACCGTTTACGTTTTAGATCTGTTCAAAGTAAAGAACACAGCGGGACTAAAAGAACTAATCGAGAGCCGAGAAATGCTCTTAGGTCACAACCTCAACTTTGACCTTCAGTTTCTTTTATCTCTTGGTATCGATTACAAAGGTAAAGTTTTCGACACCTACGTAGCTGAGCGCTGCCTCCGCGCCGGGTTTAAGGAAAAGAAAATATCACCAAAACTTCAGAAACCATATTTCGACGACGTGAGCTGCTCGTTGAAAGCTGTAGTGAGTCGGCGACTCGAACTCGACATCAGCAAAGAACAGCAGGTTTCTGACTGGAGTAAGCAAGATCTCGACATCGAACAAATCGAATACGCGGCAAAGGATGTTGACCTTCTGCCCAGCATCGCCGCAGATCAACTCAAAGAGTTAGTGGAGGAAGCGCTGCTTGACATCTACTCTCTTGAATCCAAATGCGTACGCCCCGTGGCCAAAATGTGTCACAGGGGATTCAACGTTGATGTTAGCAAGTTAGTAGCATTAAAGAGCGCTATAGGGTTGAAGTTAGAAGAAGTTACACTAGAATTCTGCACTAAGCTCGACGAGGCCCTTCCCCCTGACCTCAAGCTCCCGCGAAACTCAGATGGATCCCTGGCAATCGGCAAAAATCTTAGAAAGGAATTCAATCCTGGATCTGGTACGCAGTGCAAAAAACTCTTCGACGCACTTGGAGTTGCTCTACCAACAAACCCTGCTACAGGAAAGAGCACACTCAATCAGATTCAACTTGCAGAATTCGACAGCGACGACCCCCTGTTAACCCTCTACCGAAAGCGAACGAAGATTGAAACACAGTTAGAGCACGCAGAAAAACTTATCGCCAACGTCAACCCAATAACCCAGCGGATACACTCGGGTTACAACCAATATGGAGCCAACTCAGGGCGATTTACGTCAAGCGGAGCTAAGAAAACGAGCGCTAAAAAAGTTAAAAATCAGTTCGCAATTAACGCTCAACAGATACCTAGGGACAAGGAGTTTCGTGAGTGTTTCGTAGCCACGCCTGGGCATCAGTTGATTATTTGCGACTTTAGTCAGATCGAGTTGCGACTAGGAGCTGAGCTAATTGGTATTCCTCAGATGATCCAAGCTTTCAAGGACGGACACGATCTCCACACAGTGACGGCGAGTTTGATCTACAAAGTGCCTTTGGAAGAAGTTCAGAAGAGCCAGCGCCAGGAAGGGAAGACACTGAACTTTGCACTCTTGTACGGCATGGGCTTCCGCAAATACAAAACCTATGCAGCTCAGAGCGGAAAAATAATCTCGCTGTCGGAAGCTAAGGTTGCTCACACGGCTTTCCACAACGCCTATCCACGCCTGAGACAATGGCACCGCGAACGTTCAGCTCTTGTTGAAGACGGTTGGACTTACGTTCGCACGCCGTTAGGCAGGCGTCGGCTTCTCTCGTATGACGACGCCACCATGACTGCTTGTGCCAACACGCTGATACAAGGCGCCGGAGCTGATATCCTTAAGCTGTCGTTAGCCAAGCTCAACCCTTTCCTAGGGGACGAAGCTCACTTAGTTGCCTGTGTGCACGATGAAATTGTACTCGAAGCAGTCGATGATAAAGTGGAGTACTATAAAGAAGTACTTGAGCACTGTATGAAAGAAGCAGCAGAGACCATTTTAAAAGAAGTACCTGCTAAAGCAGACGCTAGCCACGGAGAAACCTGGGCAGAAAAATGAGCAGCACAACCAAACGCATCCGACCCCTAACACCCAGCAAGTTCAAGATTGGGGATCGTGTAACTGAGAACATCAAGAACATAGCTTGTTTCAGTGAGTCCCTAGATCAGAAGATTAAAGATAAATTGACTGGCTATGTAAACGAAACGCGTGTAGGCACAGTCAAAGAAGTTTTCGTAAAAACAAACAAAAGAGGGGATCGGCGACACTACGCTTCTGTCCTGTGGGATGGCTTCAAATCGACTACAGAACACGAGCAAGGTCGGTTGGCTATCCACGCGGCAGCGCAAATTAAAAAGGAAGACGCAGCTGCGACTGCATCAAATAAAAAGAAAAAATCAGTAACGGCAGTTGAGATCTTAAACCTCGACGCCGTGAAGGAGAAGGAAGTCTTTACAGCTAAAACGGAACAAGGTTATGTGGGCTGCGTAAGGTTAACGGCCGGAGTGTGCTTCACAGTTGAAATCTTCTCGAATGCGTTAGAGGCAGCCAACAAAGCTCGTAGCCTGAAGAGGCAGCTGGAACAACCGACAACTCCAGAATGTAAAGAAACCAAAAAAAACACAGAAGAAATTAAAAAATGTGTAGTCAAAAAAACGAATAGAAAGGTAGCCTTGAGGTCGAGATTGTACACCCTCGACGAGACCAAGGCAATGCCGCTCCTGCGTTTCCAAGAGGTGTGGGTAATTATAAAAGACTCTATGTACGTTAGTGACTGTCTAGATAAAGAGAGGCGTAACTTAGTAAGTTATACTTCCAATAAGGATAAAGCTCTTTACTTCACTTGTCACGAAAAAGCGAAGATGACGATGCGTGTCCTTAAGGGCACTATCGGTCCAGGGTTTGACCTCAAACGATTTTTTATCGAGAATAAGTAAAGGGTTACTAATAGTATGGCCACAAGATTTGCTGGTGATTTCTTCGGGGTCTCTTTAGTAGACCCGGAACGAGAGGACTCGAGGCTCCTCGACTATTACCCAGAATTGCGTCGACTTGTAAAGACGAGCTCGAGTTCAGGGGGTTCCAGCGAGGACGAAGGTGCTCGATTATATGGAGGGGCTAAAGCAGTGCCGGCTTTCAGCGGCTTCAAAACATTTGAGAAAGCTGGGAAAGAGCAGGCCACAGCTCCTCTCTTTTACGGCTTTAAAACGTTCGAACAACCCAAGAAGCTCGATTAGCTAGACGAAGTAAACTATACTGATTAAATAAGGGGGCGTTTGTTGCGTCGCCACAGGGTACATCTGCATCTACTGCGATGACGGCCACGCCGAAAGCTAATCAAAAACCTCAGTTAGAGGCCTTCCGTAAGGCTGGATCTCTTTTCGGTCTTGATTTATCAGGACTGTTCGATGACTCCGAAGACGGAGAACAGTCTGGTTTTGAAGGCCTGCAGCCTGGTTTTAAGGTTACAGCGAACCTTAAAGGTCGCAGCCCAAGCACCTTAACTTATAAAACACCTACAACCCCCTCCAGGACTGCTGAGTTCACGCTAACTCCAGTAACCGAATCAGCTTTCGCTCTACCTAGCCTGCCTTCTCCTATCGCAGCCAAGCCTGCAGAGGAAGCTGCGCCTGCTCCTGCGCCCGCACCTGCTCCTGCTCCGGCACCTGCGGCACAGCAAGCACCGCCCCAGGAAAAGATCTATCAGGGTTATGCAGGCGGTATCTCCGCACTTCGTGATCAGCCTGAGTACGGCGGTATTGGCTTTGGTATGGGCGACCTGGATCGCGCCCTGCAGGAAGGTTACTCAGAGTCAAGCATCAAGACGTACCTGGAGAACTTCCCAGGCATGATTGGTCCTGACGCTGCCTCACGTCTAGGTATCGCACCCAAGTCTACCGCCAGTATTTATGGGTCCTCTGCGGCGGCGCCTGCTCCTGCTCCCGCACCTGCTCCTGCTCCGGAACAGCGCTACACTCCCACCTCGGCTCCTGTTTCTCAATACCAAGCTCCCACAGCGCAAAACTGGCAGCAGAAAGCCCTCGCCGAAGGCGGCTTCGGTCAAGGTTCTCTCGCGGCTGCTCGTTCCGTTACAGGCGACAACGAGATTCGTGACTTCTTACGTCGTAATCGACAGATTCAGGTCGGTCCCACGGCGGCGAACTTACTCGGATGGGGTGGGGGTAACCTCTACGGCTAAACAGAGGTATAAGATAAAGGCAGAATTCCTACAGAAGGAATGCTGTTTTTCTTCAAAGCGATTACGCTCAAACGGGGGATGCGGCAAAAGCTGCTCCCCCTTTTATTTTGCACTGAGAGCGAGTTAGATCTTATTCTCCGGTCGGTGGAATTCCAACCGAATGACGTCTACTGATTACTGTTTAGTGCTACAGCGCACAGGAAAGAGGCTGGAATTAGCAGTAACAGGCAACGACTCAAACCACGCGCAGGCACAAGCAGCGGACATAGCGAGAGCCTTACAAGCAGAAACGTTCTCGTTGTCCTACAAAAATATTGAAGACAGCCCTTTATCTTGCCTGTTCCGCAGACTTGCCATAAGCGACTTCGAACACGGTGCTTGTGACATCTGGGAAGGTTCGTTTTGTAACGGGTCCCCCGTGGTCTACGCACTGGGTAGCAAGTACTACGTGCGCCCCCTGATACTAGATTATCTAGAGATCAACAAAGACGGCTGTGTAAAACCGTCATGCGGTAACAAGGAGTGCATAAACCCCTATCACAACTCTTACAAGAAGATGAAAGCTTCAAAACTGGGTGACGCGGACACGAATTTGGTACTAGCATTCTCCAGCCAAGGCGTTCCCGTTCGCGAGATCGCCCGAGCACTTAAGGTACACCGCTCAACGATTTACAGAACGTTAAACCGTGAACATCTTCATCTTGGGTCTGCGCATCACTGATGCGGCCGATACAGACGAAAACAAAGTCGTGCATGTACTGGCGGAATCACTTCCGTCAAGCGACAAGCGCGTAGCAACGAAGGTCCAGCTTTCAATGAAAGAGGACCACTACAACGGCAAGATTTTAAAAACCCTCAAAGAAAAGCAAACGATCTTCGCTGTCGGTCCGACGAAGACAACGCCAGATGGCGTGCTTCAAATGCAGCCGATGCTTGTGGTTACAAGTGATAACTGGGATGACCTCCTGGCTATCAATCTCTTCGTGTCCACAGGTGGTCTGGGTCCTGTTACTGAGGAGACTCAGCTAGGCGACAACACGGTTACTAACCGTTCGCTCGCTTGGCAAGATGAAAAGGGCGAGACCTCTTGGTTCAAGCTGACCGCTTGGGACGCGCTTTCGACGCAACTTGCAGAACTTGCCCCAGGCACACCAACGATTGCTGTTGGTCGAGTCAGCACTAGCGAAAAGGAAGATCGTAAGTACCTTAACTATGGCGTAGAGAAAATTCTCTATCTACCCCGCAGCAAGAAAGCTGCTCCCGCTAAGGCCGCCGATCCTGATAAGGGCAAGGTGTCCACGGCTGCTCTCGGTTCTCTGGACTTCTCTCTCTGATTAACGACCATGGTATTTATCGCTGGCAAATTTTCGGCTGATGAAATTCTCTGCCAAGTCCCACCGCACACGCTCCGGATCGATCTTCAAAGCCGCTATTGGAAATCCGATACTGACAGCGAAGCGGCGATCGTCGACAGTAACGGGAATGGGATACCGATTTCGTTTGTCCTTCTCGGCTTCACGCCGTACTTCGGCAACCTCGGTATGCGATCGCATGAAGAGTTTATTCGTATTGCTTACATTGGTGTTACACCTAACCATCGTCTGCTGCCACCTCGCTGTGTATGCACTAGCATCATCAGTGGCAAATCGTCTCAGAGGAACTTCATCTCGTACTTCCAGACGCTCTATAACAACCGTATTAACGTAGGTGAGGTTGTCACTGAAACCAAGTTCGTTCAAAAATCTTTCAACGAACGTGATCCAATGACTGGGGCGGACGGCGCAAAGATCAACTACAACGTTTTAGAGTTCAGGGATCGTCCTGCTCAAACGGATGAAGAGCAAAAGCTCATCGAAGACATCAGTAATTGGCTCGACGCTGGTTCAGGAGATCTGGTGGCATCTGCTCTACGCAGTACTATCTCCGGCGCTCATCTGGTTGAGCTTCCTCTTGGAGAAGACCACACGGCCATTAAGGAGGCTTTCATCGAAGCTAATCCGAAACGGCTAGAAGGATCCGCCCCGGCTGGCCTCGCTGCTCTGCCTGCAGGCGCGGGTGCACCAGGCTCTAAAGCTGAAGCTCCACCCGAACCCAAAAAGGCTACGGGTAAAAAAGAGCTGACGGAAGATCAAAAAGCTGCGCTTAAAGCTGCAGGACTTGATTTTTAAGCTACACTAAGCATGGTCTCCTTTTAAGGGCGCTAACAAAGGCGCCCTTTTTTGTGCCTACAGTTCGAGGAGGTCTCCAAAAGACGGGAGGTGCACCCCGTAAGCCACGCAGTATTTGATTATGTTTTCCAGAAGTTTTGCGCGAATCAAGTAGTTGGCGTAGACAACCTCAAGTACTTCACGAGCTTCTTTACGGCTAAGCTTATCCATGCCATCCAAGAAGGCACGGTGTGTGAACTGCTGCTCAAGCGTTAAGTGAGATCGCAGCTTGTCTACTAGCTCCTCCGCCATGACAAATTTCTATCGTGTCCCTCGTTACATCTTTGATCCTATCCGGAATGCCGGCTTGGTTGAAGGTGCGGTTCTTTTACCGTTTGACCCCCAAGGAGCTTTAGAAAAACAGGTCCGTAAGGCGCAGGTGACGGAAGTCATCAGCAACTCTTGCGAGGAAAACCTCGTAGATCTTGATTGGTGGTCGCAGCAAAAAGGGACAATCGACTGGGTTGTGGCAATCACCCAGGGAATGAAGGACTACACGAAGTGGATAACTGAATGTGGACTACAAGCGGCTAGAAAAGGTGTGTGCGTTTTAGATAGACTCACATTCCTCGAGCCGACGCGAGCACGCGAAGATTTCTTAAAAGACGCATCTCTCACAAACATTAAGATCTTGAGCCCAAGGCCATCATTCCGTGCGGATGGTACTAATTCAAAAGATCCTGTGACTTCTGCGTGGTTTATATTTCAGAAACCCGGAGCTGCTCAAGTCAGTACAACGATCGATTTCGAAGTAAATTGGCACCGCCCACAAGACCTCAAGCTATGAGCAAGCGGCTCTTTCGACGACTAGATCAACTAATCGAGCTCCAGAAAGAAAATAACCGACAGCTCGATAAGATCACTGCATTGCTTGTAGGTCAACAGCTTCTCACAGAATGCGTAGACTATAAAGGTAACGCACGTACTCCTGAAGACTGCGCAGAGATAACCATAGAAGGTTTCTCAGCTGCTCTTTGTTTAATGGGAGAACTCGACCAAAGAAATCGTGACTATCAATATCAGAAGAGTGAATTCTTTTTAGACAGTGATGATGAAGACGAAGATGAAGAAGGTGATGGTCCCGTTACGTCGAGTTCGTTCTAATATATTTAGGAATTGACACGATAATTGTGTCCGATACAAGAGTAACGATCAACGGATTAAGGCATTATCTCTGTGATGGTGTTCCTAGACCACTACCGTCCGTAACATCTGTTCTTAGCGCCACTCAAACTGAGACGACGCGAAAGAAGCTAGCCCACTGGAATCTTATGAATCCAGGGGCTGCTGATGCTGCGGCAACTAGAGGTACGTGGATTCACAACAGCGTAGAAGATTATCTACGTGGACTTAAGGTAATACCATCAGAACAATACAAGCCTTACTGGGAAGGAGTTCCGGAACTGCTAGATGACCTTTTAGAAGGAGGTCGCGTGCTCTGGAGCGAAAAACCATTTAACCAACCACGCTGGTCCAAATACGTCGGCGACGACGGAGTCGGGCGCATACACTATTACGATGAGTCTACAGGTCACGGTTACGCTGGTTGTTGTGACTTGATCTACATGAACTCGAACGCTGAGATCGTGCTGGCTGATTTCAAGACCAGCAACGGTCCTTACTCAGCTAGGTTCCCAAATAAGAGCCAGAACATCGATGAAAAAACTAAAAAAGCTCTTATCTCAGGCGTCTTTAAAACCAAAAAGACAAAGCTTCAGCTAGCAGCTTACAAATTAGCGGCAGAAGCGTGCCTCGGGATTAAGATAGTTAAGACGCAAATTATCGTTACTACCGCCATCAAAGAGTTCAATACTCAGATATTTACGTTTGGCTCTGAAGAAGTTGAAAAGGATTGTGAGAGTTGGCTTCAAGTTCTAAAAAACTACTACGAACTTCACCCACCGGCGTAGAATCAAACCCACTCGGAGGCGCCCCACGACAGGGTTCTTCAACCTGTCTTAAGGTTCGCCTGCCCCAAAATAGGCCATACTAGAGGCGCTCAGCGACATCCCATGAAGTTCATTTGCTCTGTAAACCTCGGGGTCGTTCCTCACCTAGACCCTGAGCTGGGCAAGATCGCGAGCGGCGGGAACTTCACAGCCTTCAACTCAGGCTGGGACTCATCTGAGTTAGATACGTCTGAACTCGCTGAAATTTTAGGCAAGCAAGCTGGCTTGTGTGCGTGGCACCTGCAGGACGGCAAGCGGCAAAAGAATCAAACTGGAGTTATCAAAGCTGGTTTGATTATTGTCGATATCGACAATCAAGCAGATCACAAAGATGAGAATGGAAATAAAGTTCAGAAACAAGAACTCACAGTAGAACAGGCACTACAACTTGACATTTGTAAGAAGTATTTAACTCTGGGCTACTACAGCCCATCGACCTCCGAAGGGTGGCCACGCTTCCGCTTGGTTTTTGGCCTCGAACATACGGTCATCAACCCTGCTTTTTATCAGTGGTTCTGCAAACAAATTTACTCTCAGATACCTGGCTCTGACGTCAGGGCGACGACAATACCGAACCTTTTCTACGGACCCAAAAACCCAGAGGCAATTTTCGCCAAACCGGGACGCTTCATCCCGACCGAGAAAATTGACGAAGCGATTAGGGCATTTGCCGCACTGCCTCCCGACGAAACCGACTTAGGTGGAGATCCGATTGAGTCCCTAAACCAGGTAACCCTCCGTGAAAACGGAATGGATCTGGTCCGCCTAGTCTCCAACACGGTTCGTTCAGTTCTTGAAGGCGAGGAAGTAGGTGACCGCAGCTCGACAATGGCTGCAGTATTTAAAGAACTGCTTGGCTGGGCTAACTGGTGCACGGCGAACGAGATAGCTCTATGCGTATCACCGTTGACAGTGGCACAAGATGCGTTCTATAATATCTATGGTTACCCGCACGACATCGATGGTAAGTTTGAGCGCATCCTGAACTCCATCAGGAATCCCGAGGAGCTCCAGCCCGCAGTATCACTGGCTTCCGAGCTCGGTGAGCTAGGCACCTGGAAAAAGATCCGACGAATCAGTCGATCTGTCTTCGATACCCACGCCTCGAACGAGGTTAAGGCAGCTCTCGAACAAGCCAAGCGTGAGGCAGCAGTCAACGCTGTCCTCGATATGTCTGAATTTGACCTCAGCTCCCCGGAGCCTGAGACAACAACATCAAAACCCAAATCAAAAGTCAAAACTAAAGAGCAGGAAATGAACGTTCCTTCTACTCCGAGTCAGCTTGTCAGCCTCCAAGGCGGCACCAAAAACCGCGAGTTTTCAGAGAATGACGTAGCCGACATCATCGTCACCAACCAAGGCGATCAGTTTATATACGACAGCTACTTAGATCAGTTCTACCACTACGACGACGATCAGGACATTTGGTACCACCAGGACGAGCAGCACATCAAACGCCGCATCGTTAAGGCGCTCGACTCCTTTGTGATTGCTGGGGTCCTCGCCAAGTACAACGCGGCGATGATCAACAGCGTATTCTCAATCCTGAAGGCCAAACTTCTGAAATCTGCAGACGGAGGTCGCCGAAGCATCTGGACTAAGTCCCGTGGCTACATCCCGTTTAAAAACGGTGTGCTCGACACAACGACGCTCGAGTTTGAGGAAGGCCAGCACAAAGAACTGTATCTTCGTCACAAGCTGCCTTATGAATACAACGCCAAGGCACAGTGCCCAGAGTTCATGCGCTGGATCACCTCAGCGCTAGATAAAGGGCAAGAGGTTTTGATCCAAGCTTTCGCTCGAGCACTACTGACCGGATACACCGCAGGCGAACGCTTCCTTCATCTGGTGGGTCCTGGTGGCACGGGTAAGTCGACCATGCAGCAGCTAATGGTGGCTCTCGCTGGTTTCCACGGCACTCACACGTCCAGCCTGGAGGTAATCGAAACAAACAAGTTCGAGAGCTACAACCTCATCGGCAAGAAACTTCTGCTGCTGACGGATGAATCGAACTACAACCGCCGCATGGACGTGCTCAAGAAGCTGACCTCGGCTTCTGACACGCTGCGTGCTGAGCGTAAGTACGGCAAAGAAATCATCAGCTTCAAGCCTGAGTGTTTGGTTTGTATCGCCAGTAACGAGCACATCACATCAAACGACTCCAGCAGCGGCCTCGAGCGTCGTCGACTCACCATTGTGATGGATAAGGTCGTTGACCCGAGCCTGCGCAAAGAACTGATCAGCGTGTTCGACGACCACATCGAAGGCGCTTTTGTGCCTGAGATGAGTGGCATCGTGACTTGGGCACTGTCGATGGACTACGCCACGATGAAAGATGTCTTAGCTAACCCGACTAAGCACGTCCCTTCTCTCAACCGCACCAACATCGAAGCGCTGCTGTTCAACAATCAGTTCGTGGCGTGGCTGCACGACTGCTGCCTGTACGCTCCAAACACAGTGACTCCTGTCGGCCAGGGTGCACGTAAGCCCAATACGGATGAAGCCGAAAAAGGTATGTACGTGGCTAACGCGTATGGTGCCTTGTATCCCAGCTATGCCAACTTCTGCAAGTCATGTGGATACAAACCAGCAGCCAAGCACCGTTTCGTAGAGCGTACTAAGGAAGCAATGGTGAACATCTTGAAGCTGCCAAATGTGAAGATAGTATTGAACGATGGCGTTGCTGGCATTAAAGGGCTGCGAATCAAGGCGTATGACCTACAATCCGACCGTGCAGCAAAAGGTCCAGAGCGACTCCCCAGCCCTGTGGAGTTTGCTCAAGACACAAGCAGCAACCGCTGGGATACAGCTTTCCAAAAACATGATCCGGCTAAATCCTAATTTGACACTGGCTGTAGCCGCTTCGGCTGCTGTCGGCATCACCACAGCGATTACAGCACCTCAGTTTGTAGGCGCTTCACTTGCATTTGCCGGGGGCCTGATAGGGGGTGCCGGAATTGGGAGGGAGCGGGCGCTTCGCCAAAAACGAAACGAGGAAGCTGCGACGAGGGTAACTGCGTGCTTTACAGCCTTGTACGAAGCCAATCGTGGTGTTGTAGACCCTATGCAACTTGGGATCCTTGCGAACATCCCCGGAGATCAGGCTCACTCGTTCTTGACTGGACTAGCTGAAACCACGAACGGGCAGAAAATCACCGTAAAACAAGGTGCCGGCGTTATCTTCGCTTTCCCTCACTCACAATCAGCCCTCGACGAGCTGACGGTAAACGCTCGCAAGTGGGCTGAGGCTCAAACACAGCAGTTGAGTGCCGAGTTAAATCAGCACAGGCAAGCTCTGCAGTACATCCAGCTTCAGCAAGCTGCCGCAGCGGTCCCTAAGACACCTGCCCCTAGTATCGAACCTAGTCCCTGGGAGAACGTAGCACCTCCGGCTTAGTTATCACTATGACTCACTACGAGATCGGCGCCATCAAAATCGGCTAGCTAACACTGAACTACCCATGAAAGAATCAAAGCGCACAAGTCGGTGGGTCGATTTGGAGGAGTATGACCACACCGCTAAAGGAGACGATTTCCTAGAGGTGACTGAGTGGTCGAATGGTGAGGGGTTTGATCTCCACATCAGCCGTGGTGAACAGGCGATCTCACTAACCTGGGGCGAATTCACTGCTATGCAGAAAGCGCTGGGCGACTGGTTCGATCAACCCAGCTCCACGTGCCCTCACATCGTCAGCTCTGATGAAGGCACCAGCTACTGCCGATTAGCAGAAAAAACAGCTGTATTACTAGAGAAGTTACGTGCCTGACCCGAACTTGAAGCCCAGTAGTCACCTTCGCTAAGATATTTACCGATAGAGCCTGAGCCCCTGCTGCGTCCTTATGAGACGCATCACGCTCAGGTCATCAAACTCTTAATCCTCTTTTTACTGAGGCAAGTAGCGAATAAAGTCCCAACCTTTTAACGAGGGATCTTCCGATTGCTTAATCGCTTTAACAACAGTCGGCAGCTCACGAGCTAAGCGGTACCCAATCGAACGAGCGATTTCACGATGCTCCTTCTGGGTGTCGTCTTTGCCGCGCAGGCCAACGTAATGAATAAAGCTGCGGATTGTGCCGCTCATGTGCATACGCGTAGGTGTGTACAAGGGCAAAATATTTCGAGCACACTCACGCGCCACGCCGGCGTCGAGCATCTCGTTGTACAACCCTTGAATCTGACTATCGACAATCTCGAGCCGCTCCCAGAACGACTCACACATATAGAGCGGTAGACGCTCCACACTGCTCTGGCGATTCTTTTGAGCTTGGAACCTCAGTTCGAACTGAAACGGTTTTTCTTCAAGCTCTAAGGTCTCACTAGGTGCGCAATACCTTTGAGAGAGTTCCTGGAATACGAAGCTTCTATGTCGAAGGATCTGCGGCGAGATTGCCCTGGTCGTTGAGATTTCAAAGCTCGCAGACGCTTGCTCGTAAACTGACCAGTGAGCGTGTTTGATGCAGTACGTTAAAAGTTTCTCGTATTCTTCGCGGTCAGGATCTTTAGTAGAAACCCTGGCGTGTCTTGCGATTACTTTTTCCGCATCCTGTGTGATCCAATCCAGGTCAGCGGAATGTAGCTGCATTAGCTGCGTGGGAACGTCTGCTGGAAACGAAGCCTAGCAGTGATCTCACTCGGATTAGATACCATCCGAGCCAAATCTTTAGGCCCCCAGCCGAGTTTCATGCCTGCCATGCGGATAGTATCGGCACCCTGCGTAATCATTTTGCAGCTTTCGTAGGGAGTTGAAGGGGAAGAGTCCCTGGCGTGTTGTAACTGTTAGGCATCATCGCCGCGCTAGGATCAGGCGCGTTCAGAAAATTCTGCTGAGGCATCGATGTAAGAATCTTGAGCTGATTACGAAGCTCAGGATTAAGAGTATTTTGCGTTTTAACGAGATATTCGCCTTTACTTAAGTCAGCAGCTCGATCGGGAATAACAAGGTTGTCTCGATGGTTGTAACCAGCAGGCCCTGTCAACTGCTGACTCGGGACAATATTACTTGCTTGAACGTCAGTAGGTCCCACGGGTTCGCGGACATACTCACCGCGATCACGTTGATATTGGGAGTAAACGCGATTGACGTTATCGAGTTGAGTAGCTCGATTAAGCTCAATCATCTCGGGAGTGTTCTGGTACAGCGCGGGAACTGCTGTAGCCAGGCTTCCAAGCGGCTTTACACGCTCAGCCATCGGGCCAAGACCGCCGGGACGCTGTAAAAAGTTTTGGCCGTTCATGAGTTTAGTTTAACTCAATCTGGGTTACGAGTACGATTTCGAGAAGCATCAATAGCTCTCAAATTACCCGGCTCATTATTATGCGGATTCCCATCTTTATGATCGACATCTTTACCATCACCCTTACGGACCCTGCCTTCGCGCATCATAAAACGCCGCGCTTTATTACGAGCAGCGCGACGCTTCTTTACTTTCTCAGTACCATCGTAGTTCTCGTATTCTTTTTTATAGTCTCGCTTATACGTCATCAGCTCGCTAAGTTTTTACAATTCTAATCCAGCTCGGAACAGCTCAGCTACGTCCATCCCACGGCGGGTCACAAGGTGCCTGCAGAACTCAGCAATATCTGACTGAAATCGCTGAAACAGACCGGTATAGCAACCATTGCCCGGAGCATAGAACTCATACAAAGCATCCAAGAAATCTGCTTTGCTCTGCTCGTCATCTACGGACCAGTTCTCCAAGATCTTCAGATAGTCGAAATCAGGAGCCGGCATAAGGGAGCGGTTGGGGGTCTCACTCTAACTCACTTGGCTTGGATGATCCAGCCAGACTTGGCGCCTTCGACCAGGAAACGAGGGCCGAGATTTTTCTTGGAGTACAGCCGATACTTCCCGTCAGTAGAGACATAACCGCCACTCACGAGGTCCATTTCACCAAAGGGGTCATGTATCCAGAGCTTCGTTTTATCTTCCGTGACGCCCACGCAGCAGATCCAATGCCCTCCCCCAACTGGATTAGAAACGGGTCCTTTATGGAGAACCCCCATAGGGACAGGTATTCCTTTTTTAAGTTGAGATTCGATTAAAGCCCAATCAGCATTTTGAACAAAATTGGCGTCAACGCCGAAATGCTTGAGGGCTCCAAGCTGAGCAGAAGCCTCTGTAGTGTCACCATACTTATAAACTTCGTTTATATACTCGTCGTCACCATCGATCGCATCAGGATCTAAAGACGCCAAAAGCATGGCGCAACTGCTAGAGAAGCAGGTACGCATAGGGTCTTTTTTATTATCTCGTTGGCTGAAATAAGGAACAACGAGCTTTATCTCACCATCTAAGACAGGTGGCCCTTCTTGCGTTTGCGCATCATTGATTATCTTCCAGTGATCGGGGAAGATCCACCACTCTCTGTCAGGCTGCGCTTCTAAAAACACACGGTGGTGTGTCTCACCCGAAAACATTCGAATCTCAGACCATTGCCAAGCACTGCCTTTGGGTACGAACAGTTTCTCCTCTGCTGAAAGCGAGGCAGAGTCCGCAGGGCGTCGCTTGAGCCAGGTGTCGCGCTTGGCAAGAATCGACTTACTCAAGAGAGGGTGCTTACTCTTCTCCAAGAATAAAGCTTTCTCAGCCTCTCTTCGACGTACTAAACCAGGAACAGGTTCATCGCCACCTGCCTTAACCCAACGATCAAACTCACCAGCTACAACTTTGCGATCGGCACCGTGATTTAGGAGTTTCAATAAGGTGCTATTTACAAAAGCAGTAGGACCAACATTGAAAGTGAAAGAAACTAACGAGTCATACTCGTTTTGATTTATTTTGACGGATACAAAACTACTTACAGTTTGCTGAGCACTTTCGGTGTCTTTCCACAGCAGTCGTTCTGCTTCCTCTTCTGTAATCTGCTGGTTTGGGTATACGTCTGGACCTGTATGTCCGTAACCAATAGTTAGAACACCAGCCGGACAGATGTAACTTTTTAAACGTATACCCTCAAACTTTTTGATTAAATCTATACCCTTCTGAGAAACACGCATCGGTCAAATCCTGCCCTTAAATACTCTGGCAGAACCTGACCGATTACGGCGTGAAGTTTTAATTAAGCGACTAAAGCTGTAATGCGATACTCGCTCTCACTGCGTCCCTTACGGAGCACGTAAACTGTTGCGGTGTCACCAGATGTTACCCCATAACCTACGCCGATTCCGGTACGGCGAGAAGTCTTAGGAGCATTAACTTCACCAGCTAAGGTTCCGTCAGCTTTATACACAGCGATACCAGAAACGCCAAAAGCTTCGGCGTTTAAGAGAATTGTTGCAGTACCGGTCGACCCGTAAGTCAACTCATAAACATCAGCTAAACCGAAGTTCCCATCAGCCGCAAACGAACGATAGCTGTTAACGGTTACGTTCAGTCCATCATCAGTGCGTAACTGACCAAACCGAGTAATGCCGGCAGGAGCGGCACCAAGTTCGCGGTTGAAGGTAGCCTCGGCCATGGCTAGATTTAACTCACCTCAATATAAAGATTCTAAGACATGTACAACAAAACAAATGCCCTTATTTACGAGCTGATTATGTTCCTATGTAGATTTTATCCCTTGAAGCAAAAAGCTTGGATCAGACAGATTCTCGATTACTGCCGACCTGACTGGGCTGCGTTTCGAGCTGAAGTCGCGATGAAGGAGGTCGACAAGCAAGTCGAAGACCTCCACGCGCAGTGGGAAGAGGAAGAAAAAAATAAACAGAAGCCTGTGTATACCGAACTCGAACCAGACGGATCTAAAGCTCAGGAGCTGCTAGGCGGCGAAATGAGACTCAGCGCCCCTTGGACTGTCGAGACTCGCGATAAGAACGCGCCTTAGCTTTGGCTTCTTTAGCTTTCGGTACGCAGTTCGGGACCTCTTTTCCGTCTTTTTTCTTCATACCGACCATCTCGAATCCCTTCCAGCAAGGGTCCTCACCTTTCATTTGATTAGCCATCAGTCCCGGCCCTCCGTATTACGCTTATCCTTTTTACCTCGTTCACGTTCTATCTTGTATTTACGTGCACGAGTTTTAGCTCTTGTGGCTTTCGACATCTCACCACGCCTATCGCCTTTCTTTGTAGCCTCCTGAGTACCTTCTTTTAAATCGCCTGATTTCTGCAACTGGCTAGTTGCAATCGCATACGCACGAGACTCACTCATCTTAGGGTTATCTTCCATTATCGACTTAACTGCCTTATCGAGTATCGCGGGCATAAAACTACGAATGCTCTTAGAATTCTACTAGCTGAGTTAAACCCATGATTCACTATTTAGCGGAAAATTGGGCCGAGGTTGCCGGTATTTTGGCTGCTCTGCATGTGCTTGCGTTGGCTGTGGTGAACGCCACGCCGACTCCGAAGGATGACGAAATCTACGGCAAGCTTTACAAAGTGATCGAGGTTATCGCTGGCATCGTCACCAAAACCGCCAAGAAGTAATTTAAGCGGCTAAGGGGCTCGGACCCCAGTAGACAGGTACCAACGAAAGAGGATCAGATTCTGACTGGTTAACCCAGCGCAGGATCCGATCCTCTCTTTCTGGCGTCCAGAAGTCCTGAGATCTAAACCAGGAATACCAATCTTCAGACGACTTTAAGATGTTGCAGTCCCCACAGGCTGCAATCAGATTTTTTCTGGTGGTGGAACCGCCTCGTGCTTTAGGCACTACGTGGTCCAGCGTCGTGGGATTCTCTTTTCCGCAGTAGGCACAGGATCCCCAATCCTCAAATATCTGTTTACGGAATCGTTTTTTGGCAAATCGTTTTTGAAGACACGAAAGGTCAAATAAAAGATCCCGTTCACACATATAGTGTGATTGCGGCTGACTTTAGTTTAGCTGGGTTTGGCTAATAAGAGCCTAAAACCCAGCTGTTTTTATAGATGAACTATTCGGGTTGGTTCAGTGAAGCTTGATAAGCAGCAATGACTTCCGGTGTCCACAGTGCAGCAGCAACGGCTTGCAGTTCAGGACAGTCACCACTCACGTCATCACCAGGGGCGCGAACATGGCGGTGATAGGTCTTACCGACTTCCACACCATCCTTTTCGATGATGTCCGCACGACGGCATTGGATGATGGAGTAAGGCGGGATGATTTCGAGCTTGTGCTCAGAGCGTTCTGTAAAAGCCATTAGGGGAATCCTCCAGATTCGACAGGTTTAGGCTTAGTTTTGAGACGATTGCGGTCTCGATAATTACACGAAATAGAATCCGAAGATTTGGACTTGACTATCATTATTAAAGTTTGCCTGAGATACCGTTGCATATCCAGTTGCACCATTCTGAAACACATCTATGGTTGTCGAACCAATGCCGACTCGTGGCATAAGCGGTCCAGTCAAACTTGCTCCGTTATACATAAACGCGATAGTGGTAGCATAGTTTTCATTTCCGCCGGATGCGTTTGTAAAGGGCAACCCGGTTATTGTGGTACTGCCGGTAGATGAACCCTTGGCTGTTAGCGATATTGATGCTGAGTAGTACACAGCCTTACCTGTTTTCACGTATTTACCAGCATAGGATCCAGTCATTGAAACGCTATTGCCTCCAAACTTAAGCGCCGGAGTCCAAGTCCCCTCCTCATAATCATCCAGCGTGTTCGCGTCAGTCGCTGAAACTTGCGTTGCGGGGAACGTGATGCCGCCAGAGAGTTGAAGAATGCCGCCGTTTGCATTAGCAGAAGACAGCCCGACTAATAAGTTGCCGCTCGAATCCACACGGCATCGCTCGCTACCGCCCGTACTAACCGCTAAGGTGTCAGCGGCAGGTCCGGATAAACCAGTATTACTGTCGCCAGTTAGGTATAACGAAGGCGCGGAAGCGGAGCCAGCTTGAATCGCGACGTTGCCATTCGAATCAAGCTGCAGGTTCGCACTCGCAGAGTCGGGGTTCTTGACGTTGTAAGTGCTGAGAGTGCTCATGGTCTAAGAATCCCTAGCTAAGTCAAAGACTATCGTCGCGATAGTCCACGGGCTTATTTTAGTTTAGCAACAGTAGTCTTAGTTCTCTAGTGGGGCTGGCTTGCTGTCTCAAGGTGCCGGCTTAACTAGAAGGCGAGCAACAGCCGAGTCATACTTGCCCGGTCGTTGCAGACGTTCCGAGAGTCGATCAAAATTTTCAGGACTGAGTTTTACTAGCGTGCGCGGGCGTATGGGTCATCCGATTCCCAGGTAAGTCTTTGCTGGTGGACTCGTCAGGTAAGCATGTGCATTTAAAAGTAAATCCTTTTTGTCATAAAACAACCCCAAAGCTTTATTACAGGCATAGCATAAAACGCCTCGAGTGAGTCCTGTTTCGTGATCATGATCAATCGAAAGCCTTCGACCATCAGGCTCATTGCTTCGTCCGCAGATGGCGCACCCACCGCCCTGTTTTTGGATTAGTTCTGCGTACTGCTTCAAGGAAATCCCATACTTTCTGCGGACAACGGCATCCTCCCTGTCTAGTCCGGACCAATTGTGCGCCTTAAATTGTTCGCAACTACGCGGCCAAGATTCTTTTCTTATTTCCCTAGCGTGTTGTTCGTGCTCTTTGCCGCAGTGCTTGCATCTGATCTTCCAGTAGCCAGTTCTCGTTTGATTTAATACTTTGCAGTGTTTTGTTTCATAGTTTGTTAAATCTACTTTTTTACGGCATCCGCAACTACCCGTGTTTCCGGATCGCAGAGAATTTCCTTGTACTGTTTTGGTATTACCGCACTCACACCTACATTTGTAAGCCAAGTGCTTCCCTATATATCCGTCTTTCTCTAAGACGGTAAGCAGGCCAAACTTTTGGCCAACCATTACAGCGCGATGTGACAACAGACGTAAGGCAACCTATGTGATCTTAGCGTGCCCTGCTGAACTGAAAGGGCGACTCTGCGAAGGCGGCGTAGATGTATGTAGTTCCGTTAGCGTTCAAAGCACTTGAAGCACTTCGCCATTTAAATCCATTTGATAACAAATCAAGGTCAGAAACGCTTGACTCCGCAGAACTACTATTTGGAAGTAGGTAGTTGTTATTAGGATTATATCCGGGTCTTGCGTTGTCAAATGTAAACCAGTTTTCGACGCCTGTTGATTTTATAAGCACAAACGCTGGCCTAAACCCGGTATAAACAAACGGACCATCTGCGCTGCCGTTGCCGGTGTAGGAACCAAAGGCGCTGTAGCCCGCGACTGCAGAGAAGCAGTAGGCGACGTTGCTTAAACCATTTGAGTTGATGTGTGCAGAAGTGCCTAAGCTAAATGTTGTGCTAGAGAAAGCACTAAAGAATGCACTATTTTGTGTTTGAGCGCCCGTTGTTTCCAGATGCAAATAGTAGGATTCTCCGCTTAAGCCTTGATGCCAAACCAACCAGTTTTGATTAACCTCTCTACCTTTTGCAATAACTAGAGCAGGCTTAACCCCAAGTCCGTGCCCAACAGTTGCTGCTGAACCCGTTCCCGTGTAAGTAACAATCGAGAACCCCGCACTGGGATTAGCCCTCACCTGCGATGAGATGCTGCCGTCGTTGTTGGTGACGGTGCTGCTGCCGGCGTCCCAGCAGTATGCCACATAAGGTCCGTTGGTCTGATTGATTTCAAGAGACCATCCGCCATAATCGTTAGACGTGTTTGCGCCTAATGTAAATCCTGTACTTGAAATATCAGTAATACCATCAGGCGGAGCACTGTTTGTGTCTGCCGTTGTTAAGTGTGAACTCAGGAGATAATATCCGGTCGTTTTTTTACCTCTAACTGTATCAGCAATAAACCATCTGTCTGCATCATTTCTTTGCTTACCCCAGAGTAGACTTGATTCAAATCCAACATTGATTGTCTGTCCGTTTTGATCCCCAAGGTAAAGCACCGCATCCATCACTGTGCTGCCGTCTTCAATCGTCGGTGCAGGCAGGTTTGTCGTGCAGAGCGCCTTGAAGCCGCTGGGGGCGGTGTAGGCGAAGGGGCGTTGGCCGAAGTTGCAATCAACTACACCATTACTGTAATTAGAAATCCCCGGAACGTAAGGACCAGAAGTTAATCCTGTAAATGCAGTTCCTTGGCTGACATTATTCTTATAAAAAGTCAGTGTTCCAGCATCGGCGTCAAAAGCGATGCCCATTACGGTTCCACTTGTATTCCAAGTATCTCCGTAGGTATAGTTTATAGCGTTGTTGTATTTTTCACCGTTAGCCGCCAAATAACCCCATGAATCACTGGCAGACCCCATAAACTGGTTGGTTAGCAGGCTGAGACTTGTTTTAGCGATTCCAATCGAACTGTTTACTCCTGCTGTAGTTAGTGTTACTTCCCAATACCATTTGCCGGATGACATCCCAACGGTGCCAGCAGCAGCTCGGTGGTCAGCGTTTGTATTTGTCTGAGTAAGATTCCCGTTTGAAATCGTCCCCAACCCATTCAAGGGATTCAACGTCGCATAATTCCCCCTCACCTCACCGCCCGCACCCGTGTCGGTCTGGGTGCCGTTAGTGGGTACGTCTACAAGGGAGTCGTTGCCTGCACCAGCAGCCACGCTGATGTTATTTACGGTCCAGGTATTGCCGTTGCCGGAGGTATCCGTTCCCAGTGCAGCAGCGGTGCTGTTGTCGCTGAGGGGGAGGTGGAAGCCGTTGGTGCCATAGGAGCCGGCGTAGCGGATCGGTTGCCAGATGCCGTTGTCGTCGAACTCACCGAAGCTGGTGGGGTCTAACGCTTGGCCGTCGATGAAGTGGATGTCGGCGAGGTAGCCGGAGAAGTAATCCGCTGTAATTGGCTGAGCACTGCCAATAGCATGAGCGTTTGTTGAATTGATGTTCGTATCGGCATTTGGAGTTGGATCAGTCCCTGCAGACTTTGTATCCAAAACACCGTTTACATACAACTTAAGTCTATTGCTTGCCGTTGCTTGTGTGGTATCAACAGCTAGTACAATGTGATACCAAGCAGATGGATCTCTGTATTGAGCCGTCCAGGTGTACTGCCCTGTTACTACATTATCTGCAAAAGTAATTTGCCCAGATATTTCAAAATAAATTAGAGTGTAGGGAGTAGATGCAGCACGGCAAGCAAAGATCTGTTGAGTGGTTGAGAGCCCACTCCGCTTCACCCACCCCGCCCAGGTCCACGTCTTGCGGTTGCCGGCAGATGCAAAGTTGCGATTCAGGTATGCCGAATCGGCTGAATTAAACCTCAGACTGCGTTCAATCTCATACCCAGCACCACCAGGGGTACCGGCGAAAAACAGCTCGGAAGAAGAACCCAGCGACATTATGAAACCTTACGAGAAATTGAGGTTAGAAACGACCTGAATTTCAGTCGAAGACGAACAATAGTAAGACAGGATATCCACGCCGCTGGCTGCTGTAGTCAGCGTCGGCGCAGACCCGCCAGCAAAATTCCAAGAACCGCTGTAGGACAGGAGTCGAGAGCCTACATCATCTTGACGAACGGTAATCGCGCCACACTGACCGCCGCTAGGAGTCGTCGGATTCAGCAGGGTTGTGGTGCCACCGAGGATGATCTCGAAGTTGTTAGCGGCGCCAAAATTCAGAGCGACATCGCCCGAAACCAGTACCGGAGTGGCGACTTCGCCAACCGACTGACTTTGAACTTGAACGGCACCCGTAATCGGTCCGCCGGAGATATTGTACTTACCAGTTAAGTCTGTGAGTGCTGCGTTTCCAGAAGCTAAAGCAGCTGTACCAAGCGCAAGAGCGTCGTTTCCAGACGCCAGAGCGACAGTACCCAGCGAAAGAGCTGCGTTACCGGAGGCTAAAGCTTCAGTGCCCAACGCAAGGGCAGCGTTACCAGAAGCTAAAGCAGTGGGATCGCTGGCTCCTACAACCGTGTCACCAATAGGCAACTCAGATGTAAGTCCGCTAATAACAACTAGAGGTCTACGAGTCGCCATTGTCTCAAGCCTATGGACTAATTATACGTCAATCGTAAAGAATGACGGGCGGTTGAATTTCGACGGCTAGTTCACTAGCACTCAGAGCCTGACCGACAGAAACCAGAGCGGCGTAACCGCTAGCTGCAGTAACAGTGCCAGAAGCTGTCGAGAAGGCGGTGAGTTCGCCGGTGTACTGAGATAAGTAGTAGTACTCGCCGGGAATAAGCTGGGTTGCGGCAGTAATATTCGCCGCACTGACCACAGCGGTGTCGTCGAGAATCACCGAAACAGTCGCTGCAGCTGAAGCAGCGGCGGCCGTGATGCCAATGGGCGTATAAACAGTAGATGCGACGCCACTAGCGGCCGATGCAGACAGTGCATACGTGCCGCTTACATAAACAACTTGGCCTTGAATCAGGTTCTCGCCGGCGGTGTATTCGACGGTCGATGCGGGTGAAGTTGTTACGCCAGCACCGTTTGCAAGCCAAACCCGCTGACCTGCTGCCGTGTAATCCGAGTACTGGCGGTTAAAGATTGCGCGATCTGTCATGATCAGATACCGGCCTCAGGTTCAGACTGGCTGGGCCACGCGGGGTAGCCAGAACCAGTCACGTAAGCAGCCAGTTCATCAGTCGTTGCTGTTGCTTCAAGCGACGCAACTTTAGACTCACAGGCCAAACGAACTTCTTGGCGCCAGACCTTTGTGCCACTCGGGGCTGGCGTGCCGTTGTCCAGTTCGCGGACAATGAACCAGTCGGTTGGGGCGAGAATGGTGTTGGCGGTATATCGGGTGGTATCAGTCCAACCCGAAACCAGCACACCGTGATCTTTCGGAATCAGGGTGCCGCTAGCGGTGTAACCCCAGTAAAAACGTTGATCGTATGTCGGCGGATCTGGTTCTTCAGTAATCCCAATGGCTGCGCGATCCGCAGGAGAAGCTAAACGCAGCCAGTTAGCCGGGTAATGAACGCCGTTTGCAGTAAACGGAACGTCTAACGGGAGCGGTTTACCGTTTAAAACAAACACTTTTAACGATCAACTGCGGTTTCTTCAGTATAAAACACTTTGAGAACTTGGTCCGGTGTTAATTACCAGGGAAGTCCAAACCCGTAGGTGGGTTCGTGCTGTTCCTTGATTCGGCCACAGAGCAGTTCTTTAACTTCGTTAATTTTTTCTTCGCCGAGTGCTGCGATAACCCAGGTGCACACGGTTTTTTCGTCTAATTTGCCGAATGGGATCATGTCGTCGGGCTCGCAGGGTGTTAAATCCAGCGAGCCGGTTGCCCCAGCGGTGTAAATACCGTCAAAAGCGTCAAGGGTGTAACCAACCTTAGTCACCATGCCCGTGCTGAGCACGCGCTCCATCTGAGTGATTTTCCAGATGTATTCGATGGACATGGTGACTGGTTTAAATGGCTGTATGTTAGCAGTTGCTCAGGGTTTAGCTAGCCTCCAAGGCGGTGATGCGGGCAGCGAGGTCAGTGTTGGCTGCCTCTAGGGTTTCGATACGTTCATGTTGCCGCTTGATCAGATTCAGCAGGTGAGGTACAAAGCGCTCATAGGCAACACCTTCGGGTTCTGGATTACACGGCGTTTCAACTGCAGACCCTTTTTCATCGTATGAAACTTCGACTGTTTTCCAGTGAACAAGTCTTGGGTCAATGGCGGCGACTTCTTCTGCAATGAAGCCCCAGAAACCGTGATTAGGGTTGTCGCTTGCGCAGAGAGAACGGTACCAAACCGGGCGGCAACCAAGTAAAGCATCTGCATACTTATCCTCAAGGGTCTCTACGTTGGTTTTGTATTTTGCAGACGATGTAGACCTTTCAATTTTACCGTCGCTTTGGACAACAACATTGGCTCCGACGCCAGTGGTTGAATTATAGACACCTGGGCAATACAAAAGACCAGTGCTCGTAATCCTCATCCGCTCGACTGGAGCGCCGCTATTAGCAGTATCAAACCTTAAGTAGGCAGTATTGGCATCCGAACCACGAACACCTATGATGCGTGCTCCCCGTTTTGCCGCGTTTGTCGTATCAGAATCGACAAAGTTAATAACACCTAGAAGTTCGTCTGTGCCACCTGTTTGCTCTGACGCAAACGTTAAAACACCACGTCCAGTGCCAGTTGCACCAATGACAAAATTGACCCCGCCCGTACTTGCATCGTTAAAAGTGCTTGGACTTGTCTCGTTAAGACCTAAATTTCCAGAGCTATCGATCCTTAGCGCTTCAGCACCTTCTGTCGTAACAACAAACCGACCATCGGAACCGGTGTCGATAACGGCAGCAGAAGAATTGCCTTGAGTGATGCTAGAGCTAGCTGCGGTCGCCCACGAAAGATTTCCGGAACCATCAGTAGAAAGAACCTGCCCGCTGCTTCCGTCCGCCGAGGGCAGTACAAAAGTATTATTACCAGCAGTATCTGCGGCGGATAACTCGGTGTACCCCGAGGTTGTTCCGTTAAGACGAAGTTTAGACATCTGCGGCTCGTTGATTTAGTAATTCTATTAGAAAATCCCAGCGATAACTTTGGGGCGTTCTCGGTCCAGCCCGCGTACCTGCAGTAGCCACAGGTACGCGAGCTGGGCTAGTGAGTAGGACTACACGCCTTCAAGGGCTGACAACCGAGCTTCCATTGCTTCGATCTGTTCCTTCTGCCGCTTGATCAGATTCAGCAGGTGAGGTACGAAGCGGTCGTAAGCAACGCCTTCCGGTTCTGGATCGCAAGGAGTGGTGACTGGGGACCCCTTGTCGTCATAGGTAACTTCAACTGTTTTCCAGTGAACCAGTCGTGGGTCAATGGCGGCGACTTCTTCTGCAATGAAACCCCACCAACTGTGTCCAGGGTTGTCACCTTCGCATGTAGACCTGTACCAAACGGGACGACACGCAAGCAGGGCATCCGCATAGGAGTCATCTAGTGTTTCAACGTCAGTTTTGTACTTTATCGAAGAAGTCGAGCGCCTAATCTGACCATCGCCGGCGTCAACATTTACATTGGCTGCGGCAGTAGTTACAAATGTTGTGCCAACCTGAACCAAATAAACTCTTCCTTCCTGCGTAATCCTCATCCGCTCCGTTGGGCTGCTCGCTCCCGATGCGGTTGTGCTCAGGACGATCCTGCCCGGCATGTCATTCGCCGAGGGGGTGCCGTCTACATACGCCTGAATTGCTGTCGCAATTTTAGCCGTGCTAGTTCCATCGTCTCCATACCAGACGATGTTTCCCAGTTCGTCTCCGTTTTGTACAATAGTTCCAATGGTTGACGTGTTTCTGGATTTAATAAACTGAAAAGCGTATGCAAATGCGTTGCTTTGATAGCTGCCTAGTGCATAGCTTCCGTTAAATACGCCGAGCTTTGTGCTGCTCCCAAAATCACTAGACGTATTCACCAACAACCTGCCGGAGCTGTCGATGCGGGCGCGTTCACTACCTCCCGTACTAGCAGAAACAATATCCGTACCGAAACTAATACCAGTATTAGTATCTGAACCCTTTACGGCGGGAGTACTAGCGTCACCGTCAACGCCCGAGATACCAGTAGAACCGTTGATCGAAATAGACATCAGACCACCGTCCAAACAGAGCCAGAAGGAACCGTAACTGTGACGCCACTTGCGACCGCAATCGGGCCAGCAGACATAGCGTTTTTACCGGTAGTAATAGTGTAACTCCCGGTGACTGTTTGATCGTTTTCGTAGAAGATTTCATCGAGTCCGCTCCCGGTGGCGCCGCCTCCGCCTCCACCTCCGCCAGTTGCCCAGCTGAGGGTGCCAGCACCATCAGTGCTGAGAACTTGGCCAGAAGAGCCATCTGCATCCGGCAGTGTCCACAGCACGTCGGAAGAAACTGTGCCAGGAGCTTGGAAACCGACGTAGTTACTGCTGTCGGTATCAGCAAACCGCAGATCCGACTGAGCGTTGAGCGTCAGGTTGCCGGTAAGAGTGCCGCCGTCTGAGGGCAGATGCGAAACCCAACTGAGATAACCAGAGGCATCAGTTGTCAGCGAGGTACCGCTGGCGCCGAATGCAGTCGGCAGGTAATAAACAATCGAGCTAGAGATGCCACTGGCGCTTAATCCAACAAACTCAGTGCTGCCAGGATCTTCGTCGTAGACGAGTACACCTTCACCGCCAACAAACGGTGCATAAACTAAACCAGAGGCAGAAACGATGCCATCCTGATCGATCAGAACAGTTTGAACACCGCTGTTCGTAACAGCAATCTGGTTAGCAGCAGGAGAGTAAAAACCTGTGTCACCCCCTTCAAACGCAATCGAGGGCGCGGCACTAGAGCCCGCAGCAGCGTTAATGACACCAGAGGCGTAAATGTCGCCGTTCTGGTCTACGAAGATCGTCTGAACACCACTGGTGCTGACTGCTAACTGATCGGCGCCAGGCGAAAAAAGACCAGTATCGTCACCAGCAAACGCAAGCGACGGAGAGCTTGCAGTACCAGCAGGTACGTTCTGGAATATTTGTTGCGTTAATACGCGTTTATTACTCGTGTCTGAATTTTGAACTACAGGAAAGTAATCACCGCTAGCCAGCGACGAAATTACTGAAAATTCAGAAATCTTCTGGCTGGCCATCCCTACACCGTTTCTAACTGAATTATAGAACCAGTCTCAGTTAAAAAGTATTCAGCGGGTGACGTACTACTCTCTAGTAGTAAGTAAGCCCGGATATTGTTAAAAAAAAGTGGCTTCTCTATTTCAACCTCCAGTTTCGTCTCAGTTGCTGCTTGACCGATTTTTGTCAGGTAAACCGGGCCGGTAACAGTTGCGGCCTCGTCGTCCCAAGTCGTGTAGTTGACATGGGCGCCTGATGTAACTGGAGATAGGTACCGGAACTCGCCCGGAGTCATCCCGCTAGCTTGAGGATAAATAAAGTCTGTATTAACACGAGCGAGTTGACCGACACTCGCTGCATCCAGCGCGATGCCCACGGTCCGACCAGAATCAAGGCTCTGCGAACAGGCTTGATAGATAAGGCCGGAAGCGCTTACATAAACGAGATCCCCAGCCGAGATATTGTGCCCAGCTGTAAATGAATTAAGTGACATCTCGACCCCTTGCTTAGGTCAATTTTAGCGCGACTTGTGTTTAGTTTTTATAAAGCTAGATCTTAGCGACCCTGACCCCTCAGTTTCTTGCGGCCGTGGGAAGGGAGACTATGACGACCCTGGCCTTGGTGTGTTTTCTTGGGCTTACGTTCAATCAGTTGGACGTTCTTAGGCTTGGACATCGGAACCGCTAGAAGCAGCGCAAGTTTAGAGCCTTAAGAAGTTTTGTCAATCGACGTTGTTAACCGTCAAGATAATAGAAGGTATATCAGGATGTGAGGGGACAGCATGACCGCTAGCAGCAAGAGCAACGACGTTTAGGTCATCAGAATGCCAGTACAACTGAGCGTACTCGTTGGAGTCCATACTTAAGAAAAAATTCCAAGCAGCTACCTGGCGATCAGAGGAGCCCTCGACGACAATAGTGGTTGCCGACCAAGGGACTCCCACGCCGTTTTTGGCTAACCAGATATCGACGTCTTCCTTGTTAGCGCTGCTTTTCTCAAGCTGAGCAGAGAATTGTATGTTGTAGACACCTGAATTCGCCACCTGGATCATCGAACCTGAGATGACTGAAACTCCGCGAGAGTCGATAGTGGTGTTATATGTAAATGCGTTGCCTGAAGATGCTGAAGGGTTGGTTTGAGTCGTTGTGTCGAAAGCGTTTAAAAAGTAGCGCTGGGTTGCGTCCGTACCGGCAGCGCCACTAGGTCCAACAGCTCCGCTGGGGCCTGGGATGATGCCGTTAATAAGAACAAGATCCCCATCATCTCGAGTTGTGTACAAATACCCCGAAGGGGTGTACATCATCAACTCACCAACAACAGGATCTCCTTGGGAAATCCCAGAAGCGGTCCGCTTCAGACGTTGAAAATTAGCCATCAGACCACACCTCCATCGATGTCTAGATCAACCCAGCCTGTTCCATTCCAAACCTTCAAGCGGTTTGTGGAGGAATCAAACCAGCCAGCACCCTGCACAGCGTTGGCCGGTGCAATAGCACTGTAGGCAAAGCTGCGAGAGACACCAGACTCATACCAACCGCTAGAGGTTGCGTCATAGATAAACAAGTTACCCATGAGCGAGTTAAACCACAGGGAGCCATCGCGAGGCGGAGCGGTAAGCCCAGTGCCAGAAGGAGGCAGCTCACTCTTATAAGCCAGTGCTTCAGCGTTGGTTTGATACCAAGCCGGGTCCGCAATGCCGTTACCGCTGGCATACACGAAGAGGCGACCTTGATTCGTGTCGAACCAAAGAGAGCCTGCCGTGTACCCAACACCGGGATCCCCCGAAACAATTACAGATGTACCACTTGCGGTACCACCTCCACCGCCGCCGGCAGCTCCGTTAATAACTGTGTAGATACCGCTGTAGGTTACAGAAGTGTTTGCGCCACTTAAAACAGTATTGGTGATACCGGAAACAACACCAACACCAGCGTTGTACCCGAAGTCGACAAGCCCTTCTCCACGGAAATTCGTGGAGATGATCGCAGTATCGCCAGAAGTGGTAACAGTGATGCCGTTGCCACCAGCCACACCGCTGATAACAACCGAAGACTCTGCCGTCGCGCCGCTGATTACTGCGAAGCTGCCCGAGTACGTGACGTCAACACCGCCAAGGCCAACTAGATTGACGCCAATCTCAACTGCAGACCCACTTGGTGCGATGTAGACACCAGAGCCTGCCAAAATACCGCTGGGGTCGATTCCCCCGCCCCCGCTTTGAATACCGCTAATACTCGTATTTAAATCTTCTAATGCCCGAACCACCCCCTCGAAGTTCCAGGGGTAGCCGTAGGCACAACGAGAATAACTGATAGTTCCCACGCCGCTAACCGTTCCGATAAGTTCTTCAATGACCTCGACGATGCCCTGGAACGACTCGCTATGAAGTGCCCTAGGCCGTGCGCCGTGAGTGGGACAGGCGGGTACGTTGATCTCAGTCATTTACAAACGTAGTCCCTCCCGTATTCTCCAGTTTAACCGAGGGAGTCTAAATTCTACGTCTTTAAATGACTCGCAAGAACTTTGAATACGAGTTCACCGTCTCGTTCGTGAACGGCAAAGTTTTCAGCTAAGCGCCAGGCAGGTATACCAAGCACAGTTGCTTTCTTGCGCAGAGCCTCCCAAGTAATCTCTTCTACAGGCCCGACTGTAGTTTTAGACACAGTGCACCTCTAAGTTTCACAAAGTCTATACGCTTATAGGAAGTTATGTAAACCACGGGCTGGCCGTATGTCTTCAAACCGCACTCAAAAAAATTTCCGTCAAAAACTTTCTGTAAAACTCCCTAGTCACAACCAATCTGTGTCCGGCTAATAAAAGATAAGTTATTAGAGTCGTATCTAGATAAACGTATAAAGTTAGAGTCTTAGAAAACTACTAGGCAAACATTAAGGAGACGTTTTAAAAAAGATAAAAGTTTTTGTTTCAACCTAGTCTTGTTGGAGACTGAACTATTAAAGAAAGAAAGAAACTAAAGGGAAGCTGCACTCACTACTCCTTTGTACGCTCTGTGCCTTCTGTGATCTCCATAGTTCCTTAACGTGTCCTGGCGTACATCCGGTGTTATGCTGCGCCCAACATGCGACTCTTGTCATGGGCATGAACCTAAGAGCAGTAGCGCTTCTGGGACTGCTTGACCTTGACGATGCCGGCCTTAAGGCGCCTACGGGGGCTCCTGAGACTGTCGACCACCAAGGTCATTGGAGGATCGAGCACCACTCGGATCTCTCCGTCTGGCGCTGCCTTTGCGGACGCTCTGAACCACTCCTGGTTCCATCTGAGTTTCGGAAGCGCGTCCGGCTCCCTCACGACTTGGTGCAAGGCTGCGAGGTCTGCCGCAGCGAGCTGGCATTTTGCTCGAGTCGCGCTTCGAGGCTCCACGCTTGGCTGGAGAGGAACCGCCCGCTTATCGATCCGGATGCTCACCTTGAGTACCCAGAGGATCGCGGCTACACCTACAGCGACGACGATGGTCAATCGACCCGCACTCGCCGCTTTGTGTACGAAGCATTCTTTAAGACAAAGCTAAGATCAAGTGACTTTGTGCGTTCCAAGTGCTCTAATCCATTCTGTATCAACCCATACCACTTGTGTATCACGTCAACGCCCAACCAGAAGACCACTCCGCAAGTCGAACGGATGGTTCTCCACTTGCAGGAACTAGGCATCTCTGCCAAGGTTACTCAACGAGTTATTCTTCAGAAATTCGAAATCAAGTTATCGCTTTCCACAATCCAAGGCATCAGGGCAGGATCCAAGCGATTACTCGCCACAGCAGCTTGATCCTTGACTTAAAGGCGATTCAACCTGCTAGTCTTTCTGAGATTGCCGAAGAAGTCGGTCAATCTACGAGCTCAGTCCGAAATCATCTAAAACGGCTCACTCAACTCGATCTTGTTATCAGGGTCGCATTTGAACACCACACTCTTTACTGTCTAAACGGTGATTACAACCTACACATCGACCGCATACTCGGGGAACTCTACGAGTGAACTTCGCCGCCCTTGTTTGTGGGAGGAAGATCTCAAGATCGATAACTTACCGGCATGGATCTACACGGATAACCAGCCGCCAAAAGACATGTGCGACTGCGAGGCAAAAATCAGCTCGCTGGAGTACACAATTCGTGACATCGAGCTGCAGATTGAAATCCGTGAACTTGAACTAAAAACAGGTAGCTCTAGACACAGTAGCGCATTTGACTATGAGAAATGGAAGGTAGGTGCGCTTAAAGCAAAGCAAACACATTTCTACCTTCTAAATGCTTATAGTTACTGGTTGATTAAGAAGCAGCGTAGTGCGCTTGACAACGGCGGAAGGCTTGATAAGCTTATCGAGCTTCTCATTGAGGATCCCGCAGACTTCGAGACAAAAGCTAAAGCACTCCTAAACTAGAAAGATCAGCGTGTAACAAAGGCCGCGCTGATATGAGGGGTGCTGTAATCCTTTTAGCCTTTTCGGACCAGCAGTAATTCGCTCTGATTGCCTGGCGCCAGGTGGTCAAGAGGAGCCCCTCCTTTATTTATGGACATCACACGAGAGATCAAAGACATCCGAGACGCACTAAACAGCATCGAGATTTCCCTGCAGCTTTTAGTCGCTCAGAAGGATGGAAAAGCTACAACCGCCTTCGTCTCTAAGAAGGTGATTAGTCAGAGACTGAATATTCCATCAGTAACAGTTGACAAGTTGATCCACCAGGGAATCGTATCCAAAGGTGAATCAGGTTTGGTGGAGGGTAAACACTATTGCAAGGTTGACCCTGCTGAGCGAAATTCGTCTAAGTTCTTATACGATCCACACGCGATCATGCAGGCCGCTTGGAGCAACTTTACCTATGTCTGATCTTTCTCGCGGCGCAGCGGCGCTGATTAAAAATCTCTTTGGAGGGAACGAAACCGAGCGCATGATTAGCGCTGGTGTAGTCCGAACTATCTTGTCGGACATGACACGTCTTTACTTTGAGAACAGAGCTGCTTTAGGTGAAGGGATACTTGTCTTTAATCCCGAAAGCCCAGAGGCTTCCAAGTACCTGACTAAAACTGACCTCGAGAACGATTTAGCTGTCGCTCAAGAGGGTATGGATGAAAAGGCTGAAGCATTATTCAGCAAGATAATCCGCGTGATCGAGAAAGAGGCCGACTCAGACTTAGCTCTGATCGCAATGGTTCAAACAAATGAGATCTGTGTTCATCTAGTTGATCCTGTAGAAGCCAACAAAAAAATTGATGAATTATCAAACAGTCTCATTCTCTGATGAGGATTTCGTTTCGCCGCCGGAATTAATAGCTACCACGGCGTCTCTTTTCGGCGGTGAGATTGAACTAGATCCTGCATCAAGTGAACAAGCAAACCTAGTTGTTCAGGCACAAAAATATATTTCTTGGCACAAGAACGGCCTAAATCAAGAGTGGAAGTCAAAAAACGTTTACTTGTTTCCTCCAAGGAGCATACTAAACGGCGACGAACAGCCAAAAGATACGAGGTTGTTTCGAAAAAATTTAAGATTTAAAAAATCAGCACAACGTGTTTGGCTCGAGCTTGCCTACAACAAGTGGATCAGAAACGAATTTGAACAGGCTGTTATTTTCTTGACTTCGACCGAGGTCGCCTTGTTAGTTACTCAGAAGATAGGCTTTGACTTTCCTCTCTGTGTACTGAGTGAGAAACCTCACTTACTACGAGAGAAAGATCTAAAACCTATCGATACGAAGGTATTTGGCTTCGTTTACTACTTGCCACCTCGTGAGGGGTACCAGCAAGCGGTGCATAACTTCTGTGATCTTTATAGTACGCTGGGTCGGGTGTATACTTGATCGGGTCTTTCGTGTCCCAAGTATTATCAGGCCCGTATTTATCTCGCTCACCAAAACCTACGCCAACCACGCGCTCTGCTTGTAGTCGCTGCCTAGATTCACGCTCAACAGTCCGAGCTTTTTCGCGAGCTTCGATATTAAAAAGCTCACCAGCAAAACGAAACGAGTGAGGCTCTCTGCGGAAACGAGTGCCTCTTCGATTCATGTAAGACTCAGCCCGCCGCTCTAAAGGCGAGCGCGGCAGTTGAGCCATTACGCCAGACCGCCGTAACTCATCAAACCGGATACATCACCGCTCGCGTTGTAGTAGCGACCGATGGCATCAGCGGTATTACGAGCACCATATAAGAACTGTTTAGTTTGAGGGCTTGAGTAATCGTACATAGCTGTGTACTTATCCTTCATCTGACCCGAAGTTGGGTCAACCCAATCAGCAGTATCGCGGATAGACGAAACATCCATAGAAACCACGGGTGGGTCAAGAGCCAGTCGCTCGTAACCGCCTAAACGATTAGCTAACGAATATTGATTCTGAATGTTTTGGACTCTGGTGTTTAAACGATCGTAGGCCGCCGAGATATCAGGAGTTATCCCTAAGTCAGCACGAGCGGCGGAAGCTACGTCAGAAATAGTATCCGCAAAGTTGTCGTAGTACTGAGTGAGAGCTTCCTCACCAGTCATCCCAGTTAATTCGGGGTAAATCTCCTCGATTCGCTTATTGATCTTCTTCGTGGTTTTTTTGCTTTGTGTTTTTAAAGCCTTGGTAGCTGACTTAACGTAATCCTCTATTGAGGTGGTTCCACCAAAGAGAGCACCGACGTTACCTGCTAAACGGGTCAGATTAGATAATGAATCGCGACCAGTTTGATAGTTATTTGCGAAATTTAAAATTCCCTCTGTTCCGAGAGCGCCGATACCACTCAAATTGCCGAGCACGGACTCGGACCCCGGAATAGATTCGACACCGAACCCTCCTGTAGGAGCAACTGTCGAAGACCAGTCGTAGTTGGTGGGCAGAGTGACAGGCATGGTCTCTAGTACCGAAAGTTAAAGCTCAGATCAAGGCCTCGGGGCTTTTAAAGGCTTGGATAGCCTGAGCCAACATATTATTCATTGTACTCCTAGTTTGATCCGCATAAGTTGTAGGTCTTGCGCCGTACATTGGAGTAGGTTGCTGTGAAGACCTAAAGCCGCTGAGGCCACTAAGAATCGCCTGACCTATATCACCAACACCTGTATCGCCGGAGAAATAGTCTCCGGTGTACCCAAGTCCTACATCGCCGTAATCTGGCGCACCGGCGATATAATCAAAAGCCCCACCTAGGAAGGAATCCATCACCAATCCACGCGTCACTCAATTATAAATTCAAATAACTGAGCGCGGCGCCCCGAACGCTCCTAAGGCTTGAGCTAAAAGTTGACTCTTAGCTGCCTCTGCAGCAATTAAATTTTTACTAACTTCGTTAGCCTGTTTTTCCTGAAGAGCTTTTTGATAAGCCTCTTGTTCTTGCTTATCTGTATAAGCTTTTAAAATTAAATCAAGTTCATTTTGCGTGACGACTCCGGAGTCTTCGTTGTAATCAGGTAACGGCGGAGCGTCTAATCCACGGGGGGTCGGTACAGAAGTAAAAGACGCTTTTGGTTTGTTTATTAAATCAATAAATTTATTTAGAAGAATTCCACTTAAAACGTCTGACTCAAGCGAATCAGTACTGGGTTGACCTGCGGATGTCTGTGAGTAAGAAGCACCCTGACTCTCTGCAAACTTTTTTAAGGCATCAAAGCTTTTTACAGGCTGCCCATAAGCGCTTCGCCCTTCCATCGTGGGGAGCGACGCCCACTCATTAGCTACTTTCGCAATATTCTCTCGAGTTAACGGGTCGCGATCAGGATCAACTCCTCTCCATTTGAGCAACTGCAGAGCTGCTAGATCCTGCGACTGAGGCCCGAAATCTCTAAGGCCCAGTGCCTTCTGAGCACGAGCCCAGGTCTCAGGCATGAATTGGTACGCTCCAGCAGCAGCACTCGAGTACTTACCTCCCCGGACAACACGATCCGGGTGTTTACTCAAGTCTTTAATCGGTGTATACCCAAAAGTTATGTCATAGCGAGGCGCAGAACCTCCCCAAGTTCCTTCGGCAAAAGCAATAGTGTTCAGCCAACGCCTTGCGTTAGGGCTAATACCGTCACTCATCCTCAGGATCTTCGAATATATCTATATTAGTGTCGATAGCCACGCCGATCTCCTCCATAACCGACTTGTAAGCTCTCTCCCGGCACACAAATCTAAAAATTGTCTTCCAAAGATACTGATCACGAGCCTCGCCCTTAAGTGCGTGAGCAGCGTTTTTGAGCCGTTGAAGCGTGAAATCATCTTCGAGAGTCAAACCGACTCGGATGTGCCCATGCTCGTCCTTCACGGCTCGATGTGCGTCTCCACTAAGTCTAGATCAACTTATAATTTACACAGAGATCACCAAGCTTTACAACTCCAATAACGAGCTTTCAACTTACTTCCAGGGTTATCACAGTTATGACGTGCTCTGAAAGACTCTCGTCGCTCTGGTATGTGTTTTTTAATCGTCATGTTTGGGTCACCAAATCGCACTAAGCGCACCTCATCACCCTCCTTGGCCGCTACAGCGAATTTCTTTCCACCATCGGAGTCACGACGGGGTTGGTTGTACCCGGCAAACTTTTCCCCGGCTAAGCGGATGGCCACGGTTTGCGTCTCGCGTGTCTCTACAGTCTACCGCGTCAAAAATTAAATCAATCTAAAACTCCGATTCACAGACTTTCTTCATGAAGATTCCTGCTAACCTCCTTTCGTTGTCGTCATCTACAACGTCAAATTAAATGGATTCCGCACGGCTCCTGACCATCGCTCAGACCGCTGAGCTCCTCAACTGCTCCGCAGGCTTTGTACGTAAGCGTATTATGCTGACCGAGTCCAATCAGCCCGGTGGCTGGCCTAAGGGCATCTTCGTCAACCTTCAGCCCAATGGCGTCAAGTCCCTCTACCGCATCAACAAAGATGCTCTCGAGGCTTATCTAAACTCTGGTTCAGAAGAGGCTACAGTGGAAGAAAGCGCTGCCTGCGCTGTCTGATCGCGAACGATGAACACTCCCTCTTTGACTGATATCTTTCAAAACGCTGTCCAAGCGCCGACACAAGAAGTCGTTAAAGAGGAAGTGGTTATTACAAAGGAGGCCACGCCTGATAACCTCGTTTATCAGATGGTCTCCTTTGCTTCGTATCTCTATCAATTAAACATTCAAGCGCACCTACTGCACTTCAACGTAGAGTGCTCAAACTTTTTGGCCGTCCACAAGTTTTTAGGTAAACAGTATCAGCAACACTTAGCTGACTTTGACACGATTTCTGAATTAGTCAGGAGCATGGACTTCCTGATGCCTATGTGTCAGTGCGGTTTATTTGACGCATTTAAAAAATTCCCAGCTGTTAAAACATACGATGCTCGTGAAGGTTTAACTCTTTACACAAAGAACCTCGAAGCAGGCGCCATGATGGCGAAAGATCTAGTCGACGCCGCGAAAGAGACTGGTGCTCCGGATGTAGAAAACTTCGCCGCTGAGATCTGCGGAAACCTCTTCAAAGGAGCTTGGATGCTAAAAGCTACCCTTCGAGGATCTATGTGAGGATCCAACCTCCATTAGCCGAAACGTATAGACCACTTGCTCCAGAATTTAAATAAACAAGGTAGCCGTCTACAGCTGTGGGCAGAGTAGTAACTACGGCAACTCCACTAGCAACTACAGCTGATAAAGAACCACTCGCTGTAATAGCGGATATAGCTCCACTGGCAATAGTCGAAGAGATAGAGCCACTCGCAATTACAGCAGAAAGAGCTCCACTTGCGATGACGGAAGAGTAAGCGCCGCTAGCGACAATAGCTGAGTTAGCGGTATTAGCTGTAGTTGCACTACCTGCCGTTGTTGCAAAATTTGCGTTATCGGCAGTGTCTGAAAACCCAGCTCCTACTTTTTGCCACGCGGATCCCGTCCAAACTCGAAGATAGTAAGCAGCGGAAGTATCTACCCATGTCTCACCTACTGAATTACCAGCAGAACCTACTGGGCTTGAGTTAGGCGCCGAAGCTCCGTAGTGATTCGAACCAAACTTCCGAATACTGCCAGCTGAATCCTTGAAATAAAGACCAGGGTCAGCGGCGCCGAAGCTCATCGCAGCTTCACCAGCCTGAACAGTAGTCGTATTTGGGCGATCTGAAGAGTTACCAGATCGCTTAGAAAGCAGAATAACTGGAGTAGATGCCATGTTAGTATTACGATCCCGCTCTGTGAATTATATGGCTGGAGGGCCTGTGTATCCTGGTCCGTATGAGTACTATAGCCACAAAGTACTAATCGGAGAACCAGAAAGCTGTTGGGAGTGGAAGGGTAGTTGCGGTAGTCCTGGATACGGGAACTGGTGCTTTTCTGTAAACGGCCTACCTAGGCGAGGGTCGGCTCATAGAAGGGCTTATATCTTATTTAACGGAGATTGTGAAGGGAAACAGGTGAACCATTCGTGCGGTAATAGAAAATGCTGTAACCCCAATCACTTATACGCTGGCAGTCAAAAAGAAAATCATGTAGACACAGTAGAACACGGGAGACACAGTCCTCCCCCGTATAAAAAAGGCTCTGACATAGGTACTTCAAAATTAACTGAGAGCAACATAAGAGAAATAAAGAAATTACTTAAAGAAGGAAAAAAAGGAGTCTATATAGCCAGAAAATTTAATGTAACTACAGCTTGTATATCCGCAATAAAAAAAGGAACTAACTGGAAGTGGGTAGAGTAAATAAACATCAAAAAACGCCTCCGTTTATAAGTGACGGATACGATGGGTATGGTATCAGTACGCCATTAGAGTACTGACCGCCATCATAAATTAAACTCGCTCCACTAACTAAGACTCCGTTGCTGTAAGTGCCTCCATCTAGTTTTGGTGTTACTTCAGGGTCAGGGGGAGCAAAAGGATTATATTGATCTATTTTGAACATCTCGAATCCACTTGGCGTCATAGCTGTGGATGTACCTGATGCCAATGTATCAAAATTAAGTGTTTTTATCATAGTAGGGTGCATATCTGGGTACATCATGTGATTTGGTACTGTATTCTGCGAAGGCGAATACTTCTCCCACCAACGAAGTTTCTGCTGACGCTTCTCAAATGTTGTTTGCTTAGCAAGATTGATCTCAAACTCTTCTCTATAACGATCGTCCATAGGTTCGTCACTTGGCTGGGAGAGCCACGCTTTAGAGAAAACGTCGTCTCCAAAACGATTTTGCATGTCCCAGAAGGACGCATAAATGTGCTTACACCAACGAGGCGCAAAGTAAAGAAGGTTGGGGTCTGAGTAGACCTTTGATCCGTCCGAATACGACGGAAGATCTAGTATTTTCTTTACGTAGAGAAAACCAAAGTCACGACTGAAACCTGGGTAATCTCGCGAAGGTGAGGTTCTCCCTGTTTGATAATCTCTTCCCGCGTCATATTGACCTGGTTTTAAGTCTTGGGGGAGTGTGTAGGGGTACTTACGTTTAAGACTGTATTCGTAAAGATTAAAATCTTCACGAGCTAAGTAATCTGGACAGTTGCAACCAAATCGCATCTCCGTAGTGAAATAGTCGCCAGGAGTGGGCAGCGAAGCTGGTACTGATAAGGTTTCGTTGTCTATAACTGACCAACTGTTGCTGGTATCTAGAGATATAAAGATACTGTTGTATATGGGTGCGAACCCTGGCGTAATAGGTGTTGTTCCGTTACCGACACCTACAACTGTGTAGTTATTGTATGTAGTCTTTTCCGTACCATCAGCGGCAAAACGATCTGAGAGAACTTCACCGGTAAAGAAAGAAATAGGTGGTCCGAAGTTACTAGAAAGCTCTACGGCATAGACTGTATCACTTGTTTTAGTTACAGACTTTATAGAGTAACCAAAGTCTAAGAAATTAAACGAGTCACGAGGACGTACGGCAACCATCCGCATGGCCATATCTTGACTCATGGACGGGTACATGTAACACACGCCAGGTAGCGCTGCGCCCACCCCCACGGTGCCTGTTGTCCAGTATCTAAATGAATAATTAAGTCCTACGTACGCCTGATTAGCGTACATATACAGCTCATATCCCCTGCGCCACCGCGTCCACATTGACGCGTAGTTGTAGTCAAAGAGAATACTAAAATCTTTTAAATTAAAGTCAGGTCTAAACTTACGTTTAAACGGCATTGGGGAGCCGAGCTGGTGAGAGGAGCTCGCACCCTCAAACGAAGAAAACCCGAACTTCGATTTCTTTGGCTGGTGTGAGTGCCAACCAAAGTCATCGGAGCCCTTTCTTCGTGCCATAAATCAATAGAAGCCGCCTTGCGCCATAATCGACACGCCAGACGCACTTAAACCGCCAGAAATTGCACTGGGGCCATCACCCAGATAACCGATACAGAGAATGTAACCTTTCTCGAGGTAAAGAGCTTCCATCTTGCCTCGCTCGATCGGGTAAACAAGCGTGGTGTCACCTGTTTTAGGTGTAGGTGCAACAGTAGCGGGAAGCTCAATCCGCTGAATCAGACCTTCGGTATCACCGGATAAACCAACCTGAAACTTACCGAGTAAGAGTGCAGAAGAAGTAGAGGGAGCGGATTGGTTAGGCGCGTAAACATAAACGCCAAACGCTGCCGTACGAACTCCACCGTTGTTGGGATAACCTTCGGCAGAAACTACAAAGATATCCTCAACCAGCGCACCGTCTTCAGAAGGGATGTCGCCCACGCGGACAAGCTGGATTAAATCACCGAAATCAGGATTGCTAGCATCGGCGATAACCGTAGTGCCGTTATTGACCTTCGCGCCCCGCAAGAAGGGACGGTCCACCATTAGTGGCTGTTTGTTGGTACTGGTAGAGGCCATTGGTGAGTTCCGTGAACTTAGTGGACTACAAAAAACTTAACGCCGCGAACCGGCGCCCCAGGCTTCAGGCTCGTTGTCAAGAATATCATCTGTATAAACATCGGACATCGGAGGCTCTAAACCAATCCCTGACTCTGAGTTAGGTGCTTTTGTCACCTCACCGCCAAGAATTTTTAAAGCGTCCTTAATATCAATCTTGCCGGACTCAACCCCGGCAAGAATTAACCGATTACGAGCTTCTTCTTTTCGAGCTGTCTCTCGATCCGTACGCGCACGCTCAGCAGCAGATTCATTCCGCTGACGCATGTCTTCGAGAACTTGGAAAATAAAGCGATCACCTGCCATGCGGTTATCGCCAACCCCACGGCCAGGCAACGGATATCCAGTCTGATATCCTTGCTTGAAAGCGTTAGCTGCCTCGACGATTGGAAGGATAGCGCCGGCTAAGCGATCTAAACCAGTCCAAAAACCACCATTTTGAGTTGGTGCTTGACCAATACTCGGTTCTGTCCCGATAGAGACGCTTGTCGGAGTCTCTAAACTAGGCCGATCTCGATAGGGCACAAGGTCGCCGCCCGAGTAGGTGTAGCTTCGTGGCGACATAAATTGCTCAGCCATACCTACTCGGTTCGCCTTAATCCTCTAGTTATTTTATCTCAATAACCGGCATACATCCGAGAACGAGGTGCTTGACGTTGAATAAAGTCTTGAACTCGCTGCAAATTAGATTGAACTTGCGGGCGAGTAACATCGACCATATCAAAGGCACCTTGGCTGGGAGCTGTTACAGCTTGACCCATCGCTTCAGCGTTGCCCACGGCGTTAGCTGCGGTTTCAGAGCCCATCGGAGTCGTAATAGTAGTCGTGGTGACTGACTCTGCACTCTGCTGGTTAGCGGCTGGGTTAGCCAACTGACGGCGCTGAATCTCGTAAGCAAGAGCAGGGTTCGCTTGCGCCCAAGCAGCTAAGTCACCAGATCGCTCGGTCTGCATACCGCGCATCATTTCCACAAGTTCCTTACGAACCGGAGCTTGGTTGGCGTAGGCTGCTCGGTCTGCATAGTACTTGGCGATACCACCTCGCTCAGGGGTGTATTTTTCCGGGGGCATCGCTTCGGTAGCTCGCATAACTGCTGCAGCCACAGGATCAGCTTGAGCTAAAGCTTCACGTACTGCGCTCTCACGCTGCGCTCCGCCAGAAGTCACGATAGGTGCTGCTGCAGAAGAAGGGTCAATAATGCCAGGACCCGGCTGAGTAGCAGGAGCGACTGAGGGAGCCCCGTCGCCGAGAGGAGTACGACCGTCTTCGGTGAACAGTGGGCGACCAGGAGTAGGGGCTTGAGCAGTCGGCTGACCCACTTGATCTTGTGAGTCGCCAGAAAGCATAGAAGCAATTCCGAATCCAGTAGCGCCGCCTGTAGCTGCCAAAGCGGCTAAAAGCTTTGGATTAGAAAGCAGTGCACCTAAGTTTGCGGTCTGCACGCCGCCAGTGGCGTTGCGGAGAGTGCCAGCCAGTAGCTCAGGAGAAGTTTCAAAAATCTCGCGGACACGCACTGGGTCAATCATCAGCTCGTCGACCATTTCTCCCCCAGGAGAACGAACCAAGGCACCTCCAGGTCCACCTTGAGCAGCTCGACCTAATCCGCCGCCACCGCCACGGGAGCCTCTGAACATTACGTCGACAACGCTGGGGTCTAATGCCTGGCCGCCGCGAAACAGAACATCAGCAGGGCTTGGCTCTAAGATTTCGCCGGTAGCTCCAGGGCCGAAAGCAGGTCGCGGAGCGACATACTGATTGTCACCACGGGTACGGAGAAGAGGGGTACCTCGCAACTCTGCTGAGCTGCCTCCTCGGTTTAACTGGGAGCTGAGACGCATCTGCTCTTGTGCAGATGAGCCCACGGGAGGGCGGGGATACGCTGAAGATGCGCCAAGTTCAACACCCTCACCGTAAGTGGTGGACCCCAAGCGACCACCTACACCCTGAGTACCAGGCCGGTAGGTCAAACGAGTGCCCATTGACCCAACTTCACCTTCACCAGGCTTAAGCATGGTGATTTGACGAGCAGTTTCACCTCGTGCTGGTTCCGGATAGCGGACAGGAGGACGAGGCGCCTCAGCCAAAGGTGCTGGCGGACGGTTTTGAGCCAGAGCGGGTACGCCGCGAACGCCGGGAGCTCCACCAGTTTGCGGTGCAGAGGGAGTAGCTCCAGGACCAAATTGAGGCTTGGGGGCTTGGCCTAGTTGGCGAGAAGTTGGAACGTTCCGGGTGCCTAGTAGACCAGCACCGGGCTGACTCGGTACGCTAGCGCCCATTTTGCGGAGCGCATTAGTAGTGCGTTCAATTAAAACAGAGTCACCTGTCTGCATAATCGCAGGCATGACCTGACGAGCAAGATCGTCAACCGAACTAATTCCAGCTCGTAAAAGCTTGCCTACTAAGGACATGACAGATGCGCTCGCGTAAACCGTTTATTCCTAGAGAACAGTCTATCTCCAATTCTCAAAAAAGTAGATGCGGTCAGCACGCGACACGTCAGGAGGTCCAGGTATGGCCTGAATAAACTCACCGCCACTGCGCTCAAAACGGTAACGAGAAGCGACGGGATCCTTGTAATTCGGCACATATAACATCTCAGCTAATCTACCGCACTCAAATAGATAGTTCTCACGCCAGATACGAGAAGTCTCTCGTTTGTCTTGGATCGAGATAGAACGAGAGACGTCACCCAGAATTGTTTCTTGCCTGCTCGTAGCTCTACCCGTGGCAAGCTCAGTCAACCGCTCCGCTTCTTCACAGCGTTCAATCTGTTGAATTATTTTGTCAAAGTAAAACTCACTCGGTATGCTATTACAGGCTTCCAGAAGCCTTGAATAATCACCAGCGGGCACGGTGGCGATGTTATAACCTAGGTGGTACGCGACACGACTAAAGTTGAAGTCGTCTAATGCGTAACCGAAAACTTGAGCAGGGTTTCGGGTCAGCTGATTAACAGCTGAATAAATAACTTCTCGCTTAGCGGCGTCAGTAGTTGTAGGTTGAAAAACTACACCCTGTTGAGCAAGAAAAGATTGAATCTGTTCTAACTCGAATTGGCTTAACTGCGCCACAACCCGAAACCCTTACATTTTCTTATTCTACGTACACCACACCGGTTGCAAAAACTTCTTTCCATTCAACACGCTTGATACTTTCAAGCTGTTCGAGTTTAGTGAACCGTTCACCAGGTAACGATTGCCTAAGTTCGATAATTTCTTTAGCTGTCTTAAGCCCAACACCGGGAAGGCACTGGGTTAACCCCTCAGCAGTCAAATTATTCAGATTAATACGGTTGTCGGTGGGAGGAAGGGGCTTAACAACAGCAATTTCGCTCTCATCCTTCTTAACTGGGCGGCGTCCGCGGCGAGTCTGCAACGAATTTGATGTCGATTGAGGGTTTGTATCTTCTGTAAAGTTATCGACCTGATCTTTATGTGCGAAAAACACCTTACCCGTGGTGCTCGATCGGACCATAAAGTACTCACCGTCATCGTGAGTAGAAATTACGTCGATTTTGACGCCACTGGGCTTATAGACTTTGGCAGACATCTGAGAAAGTCAGTATGTGGACAGTAGTTTAGACCAAAATACCTCAATCTTCCCTCATGCGCTTAAGGTCGCGCTCAAAGTTACCTAAAAACTCCGCTCGCTTCTCCCAGGTATCTCCCCCAGAGCAACCCTTTTTAGGGTTTATGCACTCTGGATCATTAACTCGATTACAAACAAGCCCCGCGAGGTCTAGTTCGTTGCCTTTGTATCCGGTTTTCCAGTGGTGGATTCCGTCAAGCCACGTTGCACCACACCTCGGGCACTCTTTACGTTCTAATTTAAGGTCTGAAAGCTCCCGATCGTCCATAAAACTGGATAAATACGGTACGCACTATTAACTCTGACAGCAAAAAGAGCTAAATACTGTAAAAATTTCATTAAATACAGGAAACCAATAAAAAACCCCTCCCGAAGGAGGGGTCCACCTCTTCTTTCGCGGCCTAACTATATCAGGCAGGAGAGGTCGAGGTATAAGCAGTGGATTCCACGATGCCGCCGGGTTGCAGAGCAACATCTTGACGCTCGGGCGGCTCATCAGGCACGATCCAGCACACTTCGCAGATAGCGAGGGCCTTATTCTTGCCAGAGAGCTTGCCAGCACCAGCACGAGGATCGTACACGCCAGAGCCCTGGAAGACACCAGAGGCAGCTTGGCTGCTGGAAGCAAACAGTTTCCACTGAGTCTCGGCGCCCAGAGCAGCGAGGCTGCTGGAGTCGATGATGTTGGTGGAACCGGTGCTGCCGTTAGCGATCCGGCTGTTAGAGCCGGTGATCGAGGTACCGAACTGACCAGACACGACGGTGCCGTCGACTTTCAGACCTTGGCCCACTGCGGGGATCAGGGTCAGGGTCGGAGTGGCGGAACCACCGGCAACGCCGGAGCTCACCACATCGCCGCCGTCCACACGGAGGGAGGTGCGATACACGTAAGCACCGGCAGGAGCCTTGATGCCATCGGTGATATCGGCCCGGACGTCCTTGTGGTAGTCAGGGGAAGGAACGATTACGGAAGCGTTCAGGAAAGGCTGGTTAGCACTGTTCTGACCGGAACCGTAAGGCTGAGTGTAGTACTCGAGCTGGTTGTTGGTGCCGAGAGCCTGATAGCTCAGGTCGACGTAACCAACAGCCTGCTGAGCAATCCAGCCGGGACGGAAGACCACGCCCACGGGGCCACCAACGGGTTGGTTGGTGTAGCTCGTCTGAACGCCATTGGCGTTCTCGAACTGAACGGTCTTTTCTTCGTGCCAGTAACGAAGAACGTTGGTGTAGTTGCCAGGATAAATCTTGGCAACGTGTAACTGGTTAGAGTTGATCGCCATTGTTAGTTACCTCCTCAAGCGTCGAAAGAGTAACCAACGGTGACGAAGTCAGCGTTCAGAAGTTCGAAACCTGCGTACAGGCTCCAAATCATCATGATGAAACGGCTGAAGTCGTCGTTGTTGTT
>Ga0208644_1000094_pt1 | contig 56116 bp, 82 predicted proteins | sample VirMetDEL_Nov_18_FD_184517 | JGI IMG/M metagenome (GOLD analysis project Ga0208644, IMG submission 184517) | Aqueous microbial communities from the Delaware River and Bay under freshwater to marine salinity gradient to study organic matter... | ecosystem: Environmental > Aquatic > Marine >...
ATCGTTGGGACTATCGTGAAGATTACAGACCGCCTGCTCCGCCTATAGGGGCTTCAAAAGAAGAAAAGAAAGCGTGGCAAGAGGCCGCAAGAATATCTAATCTTTCCCACGACGGAACCCACAAGCGCACCCGCTTACATCACGGCCTTGTCGCACAAGAAGTCAAAGCGACGATGGATTCATTAGGTATCGACTTCGGTGGATATCAGGATCACAGTATCAAAGGCGGCGAAGATGTGTTGTCTATAGGATACAACGAATTGATTGGCCCTCTTATCAAAGCGATTCAAGAACTCAAAGCAGAGTTCGATGAATACAAAGCGAATCATCCGTGACGGTTATGAGAGTTGAACAACCCAATCGACAAATTGACGGAGATTGCAGGGGCTGCGACTAATCCTCTTTCAGCGGCGGAGTCCACGCTGAAGGCTGCTCGTGGTGTTGTTAAAGAAGGCCACGGTTTAGTTGAAGATGTTCGGAAAATTGCGGAGGCGGAAACAAAACGAGCAGAAAAAAAGGCAGATCAAAAAGCGATTCAGTCAGCAATTGATAAGCACCGTGCAGCCAAGAGAGTGGGCAAACAGGAATCGGAACGCGCTGCGGAAACTTACAATGCCGACACACAAACCTCTCATTCTGCTGCTGAAAAGATACTGATTGAGAAAAAGGCGCAGGAAGAAGAACACGCGCTGATTTGGTCGATGTCTGCCGATGAACGTGAGGCTTATTTAGCAGAGAAACGCAAACAGATTGAGCTACGCAGGAAAGAAGAACGAAGGATTGAGCTTGAACGGATACGTCGAAAGGAATTACGAGATAGCATTATTGGCGGGATAATGGCGATATTTGGTCTGTGCGTAGGGGTCTACTTCATCTTTGATTGGCTTTCTGTTGAAGCAACTGGGCAAAGTATTAAGGAACGGATGGGCAAATAGATGTGGCAACAACTTCTACCTTTCGCTGCCAAGATTGTTGACAAACTGATTCCCGATCCCGAAGCCAAAGCCAAGGCGCAAATGGATTTAGCGAAGTTAGCCCAAGAGGGCGAGCTTCTAAAGATGGCGAATGAGACGGAACTTTACAAAGCCGAGCAAGATAACGTCACCCATCGATGGCAGGCAGATGCTGCTACAAACTCTTGGCTTGCTCAAAACATTCGACCCTTAACCCTAGCCTACATATTGACAGCCTATTTGGGGTTGGCCTTGCTAGATGGATATGGAATCAAGGTGGCTGAAGCGTATGTCACCTTGCTTGGACAATGGGGCATGTTGGTGATGTCGGCTTACTTTGGGGGGCGCACTTTAGAAAAGATTATGGACGCGAGGAAGAAGTAATGGATTGGGGACTTTATCCAAACTTTAAAGCTGAAGAGTTCGATTGTTCCCACTGCGGCAAGAACGAGATGAAGCCTGAGTTTATGGCAAAGCTCCAAGTTCTGCGTATGCGGTATGGCAAGCCAATGCGTATCACATCAGGATACAGATGCCCTAAACATTCAATTGAAGCCAAGAAACCAAAACCCGGCGCACATGCGAGTGGCTGTGCTTGCGATATTGGAGTGGATGGACAGCAGGCTTATGAACTGATGAAGCATGCTTTTGCTTTGGGCTTCAAAGGTATCGGGGTTAGCCAGAAATCAGGTGGCCCTCGCTTTATCCATTTGGATACATTAGAGGAATCTCCCAGACCCAATGTGTGGTCTTATTGATTTATGCGTCGGGGGTTGTCATGCGATCAGATGGAATACCAGAGCGGTTTCAGCTAGCCGGTCATACCATTCAAGTTAAAACTGTCACCCCGTCGAAGTGGAAGCATCCTAAAAAATGCGTGGGAATGTGGATTCCTGATAAATACGAAATCCACATTTTAAGTACTTGCAAGGGAACTAATCGCCAGCAGGTGTGGGCGCATGAAGCCATCCACGCCATGCTTGAGATTGCTGGTCATGATGACCTCTCCCGCGATGAGCAGTTGGTGGATCGATTAGGTCACTTGTTGCAACAGATGTTAACGACGATGGAATGATATGCCTAAGTACTGTTCTGACGAAGAATTTATTGCGGCTTGGCACCGACTAGGTTCAGCCAAAAAAGTAGCAACAGCTTTAAAGATCGCCCATCGATCCGTGTTTATAAGACGGCGCGACATCGAAACACGATACGGTATTGTGCTGAAATACACAGGAACCAACGGTGTCAGCAAAACAAAAGTATCTAAACAGGCTGCGATAGGGCGAAAGGCGGAGCAGTTAGCTGCGACACGGGCGCGTGTATACGAGCGGGATATACAACTAGACTGCACTAATGGTGTAGTGATGATCGCTTCGGACTGCCATTACTGGCCCGGAATTGTCTCTGAAGCCCACAAAGCGTTCTGCAAGTTAGCTAAACAACTTAGTCCACATACCGTCATCTTGAACGGGGACATCTTGGACGGAGCAAGAATCAGTCGGCATGACCGGTCTTTGTGGCAAAAGCTGCCCACTGTTAAGGAAGAAATCCACTCCGTTCAAGATCGTTGTGCAGAGATCGAACGGGCTTCTGGCAAGGCGGCTTTGGTACGCACCATAGGTAACCACGACTCTCGTTTCGAGAACTATCTCTGTCGGTCGGCTCCTGAAATGGAGGAGATGATGGGAACCACCCTGCTTGATTATCTCCCTCGTTGGAGAGCGGGTTGGGCGGTGCATTTAAACCCCGGCACGGATGGATGGGTGGCGGTTCGCCATAGACCTGTGGGGGGTGGCGTTCACTCAGCCTATAACAGTACATTGAAATCTGGTGTACATTATGTACACGGGCATCTCCATAAACTGGAGGTTAAACCTTGGTCTGATTACCGAGGTCGCCGGTACGGTATCGACTGTGGAACCTTAGCGGAACCACAGGGACCGCAATTTGACTACACCGAAGCTGCGCCTTTGAACTGGGCCTCCGGCTTTGTGGTACTGACGTTTAAGGACGGATACCTGCTCCCTCCTGATATCTGCGTGGTAGAGCGCGGTCAGGCTTGGTTCAGGGGTCAAACTGTTTAGGTTTAAACGATGCCTTTATCCAAAATCCAATTCAAACCCGGCGTTAACAGAGAGACCACCAACTATGCAAACGAAGGTGGATTCTATGTGTCGGAGAAGGTCAGGTTCCGAGGGGGATTTGCCCAGAAGATTGGGGGTTGGGTCAATATCGGGGATGGTACCTTTCAAGGTGTTCCTCGTTCCTTATGGAACTGGGTCACGATCAACAGCCAAAACCTGTTGGGTGTGGGAACCAACCAGAAGTTCTATGTTGAACTAGGTGGTACCTACAATGACATTACTCCGATTGCTAACACAGTCAGTTTAACGATTAATCCTTTTACGACTACCGTAGGTAGCCGAAGTATTAGTGTTGCTGCCACCGCTCACGGAACCACGATTGGTTCCTTTGTGACCTTTACAGGCGCAACGTCCATGACGGTAGGCGGATCAAGCCTAACTGTTGCTGGCGAATATGAAGTCATTTCGGTTCCCAGCGCCAACACATTTACGATCTTTGGGCCTTCTATTACTGCTTCCAGTGTGACGGGCGGTGGTTCCCATGTGGTCGGGGAATACCAGATTGATGCAGGCCCAGCCGTTTATACGACCCAAGTAGGATGGGGTGGACCGCCTTTTGGTTTTGGAGGTTGGGGTTCCAGTGATCCGCAAGGTGTGTCACTTCGTTTGTGGTCACAGTTTAACTACGGTGATGACCTGATTTTTGCAGAAAGACGGGGCGATATTTTCTACTGGGAAAACGACACTTCGACTTGGGCAAGAGCGGTCACTCTCCAAGAAACCGCAGATGGGATCATCAAGTTTTCGACCACCGGAACATGGGCATCAAGTGCTACGACCCTAACGGTTGCGGATGCGACGGGCATTAACACGGGCGCGGTAGTGACAGGATCAGGCATTCCCTCTGGCGCGTATGTGTTAGAAACATGGAATGGCGGATTAACCGTTCCTATTTCTGCAACCACCACCGCCTCTGGAACCGTTGCTGATTTAGATTTCAGCTATGCAGGAAGACATGTTCCCAACCAAACTAACTTGGTTATCGGATCTCCGGTTAACGACTTCACGATTTGTTTGGGATCTAATCCTTATAGTCCAGTAGATTTTGCCACTGACTTTGATCCTTTATTAGTTCGCTGGTCAGATCAGGACGCACCATGGGAATGGGTTCCTGAAACCACCAACCAGTCTGGTGAACGGCGTATCTCTAACGGATCTGAGATCGTAACGGGTATCAATACTCGTCAAGAGATCTTGGTCTTAACAGATACCGCTTTGTATTCCATGCAGTATTTGGGTCCACCTTTTGTGTGGGGATTCAATCTACTAGACCAAGACATTTCGATTGCTTCGCAGAATGCAATTATTTCTGTCAACAACAATGTCTATTGGATGGGAACGGATAAGTTCTTTATCTACAATGGTCGCGTTCAAACATTACCCTGCACGATCCGTCAGCATATTTTCAGCACCTTAAATGGTGATCAGATTGATCAGGTAGTGTGCGGCAACAACGAAGCGTTCAGCGAGGTGTGGTGGTTTTACCCCGGCACCGGTAGCAATGTGAATGACCGCTTTGCAATCTATAACTATCAAGAGAATGTGTGGTCATATGGATCATTGAGTCGAACCGCTTTTGCTCCGCAAACGATTCGGCAATATGCAATGATGGCTTTTGGTATTCAGACTTCTTATTTGGACAGCGCCATTGACAGTTCCGTCACCACCATATCGGTCATTAATGCATCGTCTTATCCGCCTTCCGGAACAGTTCAGATTGATGCTGAAGAGATTACATATGCCGGTATTAGTGGTAGTTCTCTTACCGATTGTGTTCGTGGTGTTAATGGTACTACTGCTGCTTCGCATACTATTGACACCGTTGTTTCATTGGTGGCCCCAAACCAAGTAATGTTCCATGAGGTTGGTTGGGATGATGTCTCAACGGGAACCGCACAGCCGATTGAAGCCTACATTGAATCCTCTGACTTCGACATTGGCGACGGCGAGTCTTTCCAATTTGTCTCTCGAATCATTCCTGATGTGAAGTTCTTGGGATCAAGCACCAATACTCCAGCGGTTACCTTATCTCTTTATCCCAGAAACTACCCCGGCTCACCTTACGGAACCCCTGATTCAGATGCGGTGACTGCGACGGTGGTGTTGCCGATAGAGCAGTACACAGAGCAGGTGTACACCCGTGTTAGAGCTAGACAGATTGCATTCCGAATTGCATCAACTGCATTGGGGGTGTCATGGCAGTTAGGTGCCATGCGTTTAGACATCAGACCGGATGGCAAGCGATGACAGTTCCTCGCGGTGTGGTTCCCCCTAACTTACCGGTCGCCACTGACCAGTATGAAAGGCGCTATCAAGATCAATTGTCGAATGTTCTGCGTTTGTTCTTTAGTTCTTTAACGAACCGCATTAACTCTCCTACCCCTCACGCATCCTATTTTGATACGACTACCCAAACCAATCCTGTCGCAGATGCGGTGAATTTATTCACCTATAATTCAGTCGAAACAGAATTTCAAATTACAAGAGGAACCCCGACCTCCAAGATTATTGTCGCAAATACGGGCATATATAACTTTCAATTTTCAGCCCAGCTAGATAAGACTGGTGGATCGGCTACGGATGTATACATATGGTGCCGTATCAATGGGGTAAATGTACCTAACTCTTGCATTAAAGTCGTGATTGACGGACCTAACAACGAAATAGTTCCAGCATGGAACTATGTGTTAGTTCTTAAAGCAGGCGACTATTTTGAGTTGGCATGGCAGTCTGCGGATACGGATGTGATTATCCTAGAGCAAGCGGCTGTTAGTAACTATCCTGAAATTCCATCCATCATCATGACTGTCACTTGGGTCTCTAACTATGCGTCTAACGAGTGATGTCGTTGAAATTTAAACGCTTTTACACCAGAATCACGGGAACCGTGGCTCCCATTTGACAAGAGGAATCGCCATGTATAACGCACCATATCAGGGAGTCGCTAACAATCTGGCCCAGTACGGCAGATACGGTGATTCGATGTTAGTCCACATGAACCCGATTGAGGTTCAGGGTTTGGCGGCTCTATCGCCCACAGGAAATCTCACTTTCAATCCTGTAACAGGGCAACCTGAAGCGTTCTTGCCGTTCCTTGCTCCGTTGTTGGGATCGTTCCTTGGGGGTTCTCTCCTCACAGGTTCCACCCTTGGCGGGTTACTGGGAACCGGATTGAGTAAAGCAGCAGCCGCTGCGATTGGATCGGGTCTTGCTCAGACCGCCGCAACCGGTGATTTGAAAGAAGGCATCATGGCGGGTATCACCGGCTATGGTTTGGGCAGAGTCCTTCAAGCAGGTGATATATCAAAGGCTTTACCTGACGCAGGGTCTGCTACTACAGCTCCTTCAGTGACCGAAGCAGCCACGACTCTTCCTGATGCGGCAACTGAGTTTGCTAACTTAGGATTTCCTGATTCAACAGTGGGAGCTTTACCGCCTACTCCAGTTACGCCAAATGTTCCTACACCTACTGCATCCGGCTTTAATTATTCAGCGGCTGCTCAAGAGCTAATGAAGCCCGGTACATTCCTCCCTATCTACACGGGAGTGAGTTCTTCTGAAGCGATGCGTCAGCAAGAAGAGTTAGATCGCATTGCAAAAGAACAAGGCTTGAGTGAAGAAGAAGCCAAGCGTAAGTACGAAGCGGATGCTCAACGAGCGATCTCAACCGCTATGCGAGATTATCCACAGCTACGTCCTCGCGGGATGGCAGCAGGTGGAAAAGTTGAGGGATATCAAGAAGGTGGAGACATTTTCAACATGTATGGTTTAGATAATATGTCGGGTGGTTTCTATAGCACCCCATATGGTCAATCAAATCCTTCTGATATCCAGAGTTCCTTGCGTGGACCGATTAGTGTGGCGGCACCTTACGCCAGCTACAATGCTTTGGATGTGGGCGGTCGAGGATATATGCCGGGTATTGCACCCGAGTTCCAATACTTCCGTCGCCCAGATGAACTCTACCCTACCACCTACGGCGGCGGTATGCCCGGTGGTAAAGGCGGCGGTATGCGCGGCGGATTCGGGGGCGGATTCGGCGGCATGCCCGGTGGTAAAGGCGGTGGCATGGGGGGTGGCTATGGCGGTCAATTTGGTGGCGGCTATGGCAGTCCTTATGGCGGCGGAATGCCGGGTGGTAAGGGTGGAGTCCCAAGTAGTCCCTATGTCTCTGGGTTTGGCAACCAATATGGAATGAACCAGCGTGCTGGGTTCCAAGACATGTATGGCGGATTTGGTAGCCAATATGGAGATATCGGGAACCAGTTCGGTGGAGGATCTTCTCAGCAACTAGGGTTGCCGGGTGGTCAGATGTTCACCCCGTCCCGTTATGAAAATAGCTACAACCGTTTCCTTCAGAGCGGTCAACCGTTTAACCAGCCTGTGATGGGCTATGACACCTACGGTCAGATCTTCTCGCAACCCGAAAGACCACAGGCTTCTAGCTTTGGCGGAAAGGGTGGTCCGCAGCTTAGACGGGAACCGGTCCGTAGCTTTGGCGGAAAGGGTGGTCCGCAGCTTAAAGAAGACTACGGGCAAAATCTTAGACCTGTTCGTGATACCCAACCTCGACCTGAGCCTGCACAACCTGAGCCTTATGTAGATCCCTATCAGAATGCAAAACGTGACATCATAAGCGGATCTTTCTTGGACCTCCCATCTCGCGGTGGTTCACAGCCCACCGCTCAGACTGGCGGAACTGCTTCAGGTAACGCCGCCAACCCAGCCTTTCAAGGCCAACAGGATATTTACAACATGAGTCCTTACCAAAGACTCATGATGCAAGATCAAATGCGTGGTCAACTTGGTTCAGGCGGTCTTGGCCTTGGCGGAATGCCAACTCCCAAAGCTAGTGATTTAGAGATCGCTAGATCGCTAGGCTACACCGGAGGGCCGGGGCTTATCCGTGATATGCGAGCCAGAACGCCTGAAGAGTACAGACAAGAAGAAGAAAGTAATAATCGTCTTGCAAGAGACTATTTAAACAGTATTGGATATGGTCAGTCTGGGTTTGATTCTTCTAAATATGAAGTCAGGCCCACTCGCAATGAACCGGTAAATTTACAAAAAAGTATCTTTAGTGGATTAGCTTTCCAAGAAGGCGGCGAAATTCCTAACGCAGCTCAAAACATGGAAATGATGATGGCAGATACCATGCCTCAAGGAGAGATGGCTGGCGAATATGACCGGCTTATCCAGATGACCATGCAGGCAGTGTTGGGTCAGGTCGAGAATCCGGATGAAATCATCCAGATGTTCATCGACGAGTTTGGTGTGGATGCGTTCCGTCAATTGCGGGAAGCTGTACTGAACCAACAGGTCCCCGGCGCACAGACCGAAGGAATGGTCGATGGCAATGGGGGCGGCATGGATGATCAAGTGATGGGGATGATTGGGAACCAACGCCCTGTTGCGGTATCGCCCGGTGAGTACATTATCCCAGCGGATGTGGTCTCAGGATTAGGAGATGGCAGTTCCCAAGGGGGAGCAGACATCCTTGATGAACTCAGCCAAGCGGTTCGTATGACTCGCACGGGAACCCCTGAGCAACCCCGTCCGTTAATGGAGACTGTTCGGTAATGAATGCTGTCGTAGAAGAAACGCCGGTTTATGTGTCCCTAATTCCACTGGAACATATTGAATCGGCGTGGTCTACGGTAGCCCCTTACATTGAGCCTGCTGTCGAAAGATCCAATGGTCGATGGACCATGGACGCTTTAAAGCAGTGGTCGTTGATGGGTGACAAACAAATATGGATTGTCTTTGATGATGACAAGACCGTTCATTGTGTGGCAGTCACCCAGAATGTGGTGTATCCAGCTTGCAAGATGCTCTCCATCGAATTTTTAGGTGGTGCAGGCTTAGATAAATGGGCGTTTAAACTTCTTGATGTCCTGAACAGTTGGGCTAAGGACAGCGGATGCAACGGTATTGAAGCTACCGCAAGGATTGGTTTCTGGAAATGGCTTGAAAAAGATGGATTTGGAAAAGCCTACACGGTATTTGAAAAGCATTTTGATGGCAAAGTTGGATAGCAATAATGATTGAAAGTGCTGGAAAACTTGAATGGTTTGGTGGCAACGAAGATGCTTTAAACATGTATCGTATGCTGATAGATCTAACCCATATATGGGATGATCTTGTTGATAAAGACAGCGATGTTAGTTCTGAAGATGTAAACAGAGCTTTTGCTATTGCCTTAATTTATCTTCCTTCAAATCCGTTTTATCGAAGCATAGAGTCTGCCGTGATTCCTATGCTTCTAATGTCTCTTTCTGCCTATCAAACAGCAAACCATTTTGAAAAAAACAAAGACGAGCATGGAATAGAAATAGCGCACATTTTAAGGTACTCAGCAGGACACATAGTTTCTTATGCCGTGAATGTGTGTGTTGGTCCGGTAAAGGCAAAAGAGTTCATGCCGGAAGTATGGAAAGATATAGTTTTCGAGAGATTCGATGACTATAAAAATGAGGTCATGACCAATGAAAAGTAAATTGGTTTTGTTTGGCAATGAAGAGTTTTTCGATAACTTTGATAATAAGCCATCTCAACTTAAAAAGCTGCAATTTACTACTATTAGTAGCGGCGGTAATCGCGCTCCTTCTGGAACGCAAAAAGTTGAACAAACAACAACCACACTTCCTCCGTATGCAGAACCCTATTACCGTGCTGCATTAGAGCGGGGTCTCTATGAGAGTGCGCGTCCTTACGAGCCTTTCTTAGGTCAACGTCTTGCTCAGTTTGCACCCGAAGAAACCTTTGCCCAACGGGGCATTATGTCTTTGGGGCGACCCACCCAGATTGGTGAAGCCACCAATGTGTTCCGTCAAGCGACAGGGATGCAAGGTCCAACAGGAATGGACATCGCAGCAGGTTTTAGACCGAGCGATATTTATCCCACCTACCAAGGGATGCAATTCCAAACAGGCTATGCACCCGGTCAATTTGGATCAGGCTATACCGCTGGTGGGCTAGGCGATCTCTATCGGGCGGGAACCTATGGTCCGAGCTACACCCCCGGTCAAATCACATCCGGTTATCAAGCCGGTCAGTTCCAACCGGGCTTTCAAGCGCAACAGTACATGCCGGGGTATCAGGCAGGACGCTTTGCGAGCGGCTATCAAGCCGGTCAGTTTCAACCCGGCTATCAAGCAGGGCGTTTAGGCGCAACCTTCGAGGCGGGATCATTAGCTGCTCCGGGTGCGATTGAACAGTACATGTCTCCGTACCAAAGAATGGTGACGGACGTAGAAAAACAAGCGGCTGTTCGGGCTTCTCAGATGCAGGCAGGACAGGAAGGTGCTGCCGCAGCCAGAGCAGGCGCGAGAGGTGGCACCCGTTCTGCATTGATTGAAGCGGAACGTCAAAAGGGATTGGGCCAACAGTTAGCTTCCATTGAAGCGCGTGGCGCTCAGTCTGCCTTTGAGCAAGCACAAAGAGCCTTTGAAGCGGATCGTGCTGCGAGATTGCAGGCCGGTCAGTTTGGTGTTCAAGCGTTCCAGACTCAAGAAGCCGCTCGCCAACAACAAGCTCAATTTGGATTGCAAGCCCAGCAAGCAGGCGAACAAGCGCGTCAAGAAGCAGCGCGTATGGGCATGTCTGCACAGCAGCAAGAGGAAGCAGCCCGTCAAGCTCAAGAGCAGTTCCGTCAAAGTGCCTTTGGGCTGGGTGCAGAGGAACGTCAGTTCCAAGCGAACATTGGGATGCAAGCTCAACAAGCCGGTGAGCAAGCAAGACAACGTGCGGCTGAGATGGGTATGTCAGCCCAACAACAGAACGAAGCGGCTAGACAAGCGGCTGAAGAGTTTCAGTTGCGCGGATTCCAAGCAAGAGAATCGGCTCGTCAACAACAAGCTCAGTTGGGGTTGGGTGCTTTCCAAGCGCAAGAAGCGGCCCGTCAACAGCAGCAACAGTTTCAGTTCCAAGCTCAACAGGCTGGCGAGCAAGCTCGTCAACGAGCCGCCGAGTTGGGACTCTCCGCACAGCAACAGACGGACGCTGCCAACCGAGCCGCACAAGAATTTCTTATGCAGTCTCAGCAGTTCAACATCGAACAGCAAAGACAACGTGCATTGTTGGGATTCCAAGGACTGGAAGCAGATCGTGCTGCACAAGCGCAACGCCTACAGGCGGCAGAGTTGCTTCGTGGAACCGGTCTTATGCAACAAGAATCCGATCTCCAACGGTTGCAAGCTCAGTTGGGAATTGGTGGAATGCGAAGAGATCTCATGCAACGAGGTCTCGACATTGGATACGAGGACTTCCTGCGTCAACAAGCGTACCCGAGAGAACAGTTGTCGTTCCTCAGTAGTTTGTTGCAGGGTGTTCCGGTCCAACCGGGTGCGACGATTGCATCGTTTGGTCGGGTTCCCACACCGACCCAACAGTTACTGGGCGCAGGCTTAGGCGCGGCGGGTCTCTATCAGACCCTTGGCGGCGGACGGCAGGGTTAAGACATGAACATTCTCCAAATGGAAGATATGGTGAAAGGGCTTCCGGATCAGATTCTGATGCAGGAAGCTCAGATGCCATCCGGTCAAATCCCCCAGTTCTTGGCGTTGTCGGAAGTGCAACGCAGACAGGAGATGCGCCAGAAACTTCAAGCCCCACCAGAAGCCACTGTAGCCGATCAGATCCTACAGGGCGGTATCGCATCAGCCATGCCACAGCAGGGGCCACAGCAGCCTCCTGCTCCGCCACAGGGTATGCCGCAAGGTATGCCTCCCCAAGGTCAACCGCCTGCCATGATGTACGGTGGAGGTATGGTACCGAGTGGCATAGTTAAGATGCAGAATCTAGGGCAGGTTCCTAGTCTGTCTCCAGCAAATGCTGACCCCGCTGCTGAACTAAGGCGGCTTATGGAAGAGGCTTATGCAGCAGGAGACATGAATGCCGTAATGCAAGCTCAACAACAGTTAGAGCAATTAGCGGCTTCTGCTTCTGGATTAGGTCCAGCTTCTGCTTCTATTTTGTCTCCGGAAGAACTTTTAAAAATTCCTGAAGCAAGTCGTTCTCCTGAACAACAAGCTCAGATTAGTCAATCTTATCCGGGCTACACCAGTATGGTTCCGTCCCTGTTGCCATCTGTTCAGGGAATGTTTAAGCCGCCTGCAGAGTTTGATGAAGAGGCATACATAGCAGCTTTTAAACCTACCATGTCAATGTTTGCTTCCCCATATTTTGCTGAAAGGCGACAGTCCTTGCGGGAACAAATTCTTGAAGAAGGCAAAAGAAGGCGAGAAGAAGATATCGCTAGGGCAGAGCGTTATCGAACTGAAGCTGAAGATCCCATTCGTAAATCCATGGAAGAGGCTAAAAGGGCTGCACTAGGGGCAACCATGACTCGATTAGGCGCTTACTTAATGGCAGGCGAAGCAGAGGAGGGCCTTCTTGCTGCGACAGAAGGCGCAGAAAAAATTCTTGGTAAAGCTGAAGAAGCAGAGCAGGCAGAAAGACGGGCTGTTCGTCAAGAGTTCCGTGCGGCAGAACGGGATGCTATTCGCTCTGAACGTATGTCTGCTGATCAAGTCTTTAATCTTCAAAGTCAAGACCTTGTTTCTGATGAAAACGCACAGAGACAATTTGCTTTGGCGAACAGTCAGTTTGCACAGAATTTGTTTAATGCAAAACGCTCTGCTGGTGAGAGTCGAGACAAGGCTTATAACGATTCTGTCAAGCTTACTTTTGAGCTTGCTAAATCTATTGATGATAATGTTAAGAAAGCTATCAGAGAAGCTGGTCTCACTGAGCGCCAATATGTTGAAGCTTATAGGCAGATTCTTTTGTCAGCGACAGCTCAACTTCGAGATGTTGCCTTTACAGATGAAGAAGGAAAACCAAGACCTCCGACCCCAGAAGAAGCTAGGGCTGCAGTTGACAATGCAGTAGAAGCTATGTTTACAGATTTGCAAAGAAAAGGGGCCGCTGTTCGAGAGAGCTATCTACAGCAACAAGGGATTAGCGAGGGACAAGGCGGAATGAAAGAAGGCGGGAAGGTCGAAGGTTTTGTTGTAGATTACCAAGGTCAGAAGTTTAAGTTTAATTCTCAGGAAAACGCTGATAAGTTTAGAGATGCACTAGAGTCTATCTAAATGGCTATCAATCCGATTCTGTTTGAATTAGCGAAACAATTCGGTGGTAGCTTAGTTGATGAAGAAGACACCGCCGAAAAGGATCGCATTAAGGGCTTAGCAAGTCGCTTTGGCGGAGAGCCAGTCGCGACTGAAGATGCTGTGCCAGAAGAAGAGCCGGTTAGACCATCACCCTCCATTGGGGGAACCGGCGCATTAGGATTATTATCGGCTCCTTTTGGAAGACAAGCTGTTAAAGAAACAGCCATTGCTGCGTTCCAACCCACCACTTATGAATCAATTTTTCCAGTAATAGGGGAAAGCTTTGACATAAGTAAAGCTAAGTTTGGTTTAGCTGCAGTAGATGCTTTACCTAACTCAATTGATACCCCGCCTGCTGGGGTTCCCATGGAGGACATTGATCGTGCAGGTGGTGTTCGTCAGTATTACGAAACCTTTTACGGTGTTAAAAGCGACGAAGAGCTTAAAGAGTTAAAGCAGAAAACGATTGAAGCGATTGCTCGTCGCATTAAGGAAAGCGAAGAAACAATCTCTGAGATAACCCCAGAAGGATTGACTCCCGCTCAAGTAGGTATTCGTAGCGGCATACAAAGCGTTACGGAAATGGTTCCGGGCATAGCGGCATCTGTCATAACTAGAAGCCCCACCCCTGCATTAGCATCTGCTGCAGGCTTAACAGGTCTGGAGTCTTATGGCGAAGCCCGTCTTGCAGGGAAAGATCCAACCACAGCGTTAGCTTATGGCGGCATTGATGCTGCTATCGAAACCGCTACAGAGCGGTTTGGGTTGGCACCTGTTTTAAAGATTTTAAAGAAAGCTAACATTGCAGATGTTGCAACAAAAGAAGAAGTTAAAGACGCATTAACAGAGTTTGCTAAAAGAGAAATCGGCTCAGAGCAAGCGGCAACAGCTCTCCAAACTCTAAATGCTTTGGCATTTGGATTGGATGAAGAGCTTGCTAATGCGAAGTCGCCTGAAGAAGCTATCCGCATTCAAGGTGAACGTCAGTTCATAACGGCTGTTGCAACAGTCGTAGGCGGTGGCGCACAAGGTGGTGCCATAGCTGCTGCTAATAAGATCCAAGAAAATAATATTCGTAAGGAGATTGAGAAAAGAACTCGTGATCTTGAGGGAGTGGGTTCCATTCAAGAAAGGAAAGCAATTCAAGAGCTTAGAGATCAAGCATTAAACGATGCTCAAACAATCTCTGCCCCAGATCTTTCTGAAGTTTCTTTAGAAGAGGGGCAAACAGAACCAACCCCTTTACAGTTTGCAGATGCTTACGCTGACAGAATTTTTAATTCTGTAGGTCAGTACATTCCTGCTGATGTCGAGTTTAGTGTTACTGAAAAAGAAGTCGATGGCGAAACCCAGTACACGGTAACGGACAAGGAAGGTCGCCAGTATGGGCAGAACTTAACCGACAAAGATCAAGCGGATGCTTTGTCTTTAAGCTTAAACAACATAGGCCAATCTAGGGCGCAAGTCCTAGAAAGTCTCAATCCTCTTTATATTTCCCTGAAAGATACCTTAAAGGGGTATGGTTTAAATGATATTGGGTTGACACTGAATGATCGCATCTTCACAAGGCGTGGAGAAGCGTTAACTTCTGAGGGGTTGTTCGACCCTGTTGTTAGAGAAGTTTTTCTTGCAGTTGATGCTATTGATCCTGACGGAACCTTAGATCAAGGTCAGCGCCGTCAAGCACTGCGTGGTGTGTTGCGCCACGAGGTTGTTCATGCCCTGCGCTATCTTGATTTGTGGAAAAAATCCGAATGGAAGAATTTAGAAAATGCAGTATCTCGCATAAAGAAAACAGGAACCGATAAGACTTACCTTGATATTGCTAAGGAAAGATACGGCGATCAAACCCCTGTCATTCAGGTAGAGGAAGCTGTTGCAGATCTGATTCGCGATGTTGCAGATCAAAGAGCATCTGTAGCAGGCAAGCCACGTTCTCTTTCTGAAAGAGCGGTTCAGTTTTTTGATCGCGCTAAGAACGCATTAACCGGTGCTGGATTTCAGACTTACGAAGACATTGTAAACCGCTTTGAAAGCGGTGAGATCGGTGCAAGACAGCGCGGTAAAATAAGGACATTCAGAGCGAGTGAAGAATTTGCTGCTGAAAAAGGATACGTTCCTGAGCGTCTTCAGAGGATCTTGAAATCACCTGAAGGGCGAAATCAATTTAGAGAAGACACGCTACAGAATTTAATTAGCAGTTTACCAAGTCAAGCCTTGGCTGCGCCTGCAATGAACAGTTTGCGGAACGCTGGCATTCGCGAGTCGCGTTCTACCATTGAGCAGGTTCCCCCGAAAATTAAAATAGATGATCAAGAACTTCCGACAAGGGATAGTGAAGGTCGTTTAATTTACTCCGGCTATGAAGGACCGGAAGTATTTAACATTCAAACCGCTCCCACTGAGCAGGGACTCAAGAACTTCTGGCGCTGGTTTGGTGATAGCAAAGCGGTCAGTCGAGATGGTCGCCCGTCTGTGTACTACCATGGAACCGCTGCTGATATCACTGCGTTCCGTCCCAAGCAAGCAGGTTCTGTGTTCATTACCAAAAGCCCTAGCTTTGCCAATGAATTTGCAGGGATGTCTGAGGACTACATGGTCGGGAACTTCACCGACTTCATGTCTGACCAGCAGGTACTGGATGTCCTGAATGAAACTTTAAAAACTCCAAGTTCATTCCCTGTTAGATCTAAAGAATTACCACCTACTAAAGCTAAACCAGATGAAAAGGGTGTTAAAGAACCTAGCAAGGTCAACTTAGGAACTTATGAAAATGTTTTGAAGTTACGAGATTCAGTAGAAAAGAGTGTGCTATCTGGTAAGCCAATTAGCAACAAAGTTATTTCAGATTTAAAATATATAGCCAAAGAAGGCAGAAATATTCGCCTTGGAAAGAACATTCAAGACCGTATGCCTTCTGCTGCGAACCTTGTTCCGGTGTATGTTAAGGCAGATAATCCTTTTGATTATCAAGATAAAGATCAGGTTTATAAGGTTTTAGAAAAAGCAGATGAGTTCTCCCCTACCCCTATTGGCCCTATTGAAGAGGAAGCTCTTTTAATTGGAGACTGGGAGACCATTGAATCATCGGCTATCTTAGAGGCTATTAAATCTCTTGGATTTGACTCCATGTATGTGGAGGAAGCAGGCCAAAAGAATCTGGCAGTGTTTGATCCGGGTCAGGTGAAGTCTGCCATTGGGAACAACGGTGAGTTTAGTCCGCTGACCCCCAGCATTCGTGAGTCGCGTCAGCCTACCTACAACATAGTTAACACCCGTACCGGGAAAGTGGTCGGTCAGGCTAATACCATCAATGGCGCTCGTCGTTCTGTAGATCGTCGTGATAATCAGTACGGTGCATATGTACACACGATTCAGGTTGTTGATGAAGAAGGGGATAGAGAACAAAGGGCCAAGGCTAGAGAAATGCTTGGCTTGCCTGCATTGATGGGTGAGCCTGTCGGAGAAGGAATTGGACAGCCAAGTGTCGAGGCTGGTCGCGCTGTACCTGAAGCAGAAGCAGTAGTACCTAAAGCCAGAGAGTCTCGTAAAAAACCTGAAGACACTCCTCCGGCATCAAAGCCGATAGGCAATCCAGTTCCGGGTCCATCGACCAATGTAGAGAACACTGCTGATGCAGAGGCTTTGAATAACGGTCGCCCAGTTAATTCAATGGGTATTGCGACTGGACCTCAAGTCACAACGACAGATCCTGAAACCTTAGAGGTTGATACTTCTGAGGTAAGACTCCGTAAAGAAGGGGTGGGCAGGCTTGTAAGAACTCTTGAGTTTGTTGAGTCAGCACCTGATCGTCTTCGCCGTGGTATTGGCCTTGAGGATCTGGCAAAGAATGTTGAAGATTACTATGACACTCTTGCTGCACGGCTTGGCTTTGTTAACAACATCATTCGCAATGCGGTAGCTCAGATACCGTTGAAGGATAGGTATTCCTTTGACTCTAACATTCCGGGCTTTGGTCCTGTTTTAATTCAAGGTAAAGCCCTAAGAGAGTTTGAAAGCTTTATAAGAGCAAGAGAAAACGGCAGAACTGATGAAGCCCAGTTCATCAGAAGCCAGGTGTCTGATAGCGGGAGAGCCTTAATCGAGGCTTGGGAACAGCTTGCTACTGAGACAGGTCGTATAAACCTAGAAATTCGCACACCATACGGCAAACCTTTAAGGGTTTACGATCCAAATTACGTCACGGGAACTTATGGAGAAAAGGCAGGGGGATGGAGACCAATTAAAGTTGCCCCTAACTTTTTCCCAAGAACACTTCGCAAGGAAGTGCTTGCTGTCATGAACAATCCGGACTCTGATCCGGCATTGTTTAATCAGTTAATGAGATCATTGGTAGAGGCTGGCAAAGCAGATGACATTGATGCTGCTCGTAAGTGGTTGCTTCGTAGTTACTTTTCAGAAGAAATTAGAAGCGACTACTTTGCTGGCGTTGAAAGAGCAAGATCTGAAAAGCTCCCAGAGATTTTCTACGACTACTCTTGGGATGCGGTAACTCGCTACTTAAATAAGTGGGCAAAGAGAACTTCGCAAGTTCAGTACTTCGGTCAAGAGCTTGGGCAGATGCCAAACCAAAGAGATTACTTTGGTAGAATCTTGGCGAGGTCTGATATCAATGAAGATACTAAAGCTTACATTTTAAGCATTAGAGATAGGATTTATGAAGTAGACAACACGGGTGACTATGGGTTTATCCTTAATTGGTTAAACTCAATCGTCACCGGAGGTATGCTTGGCAATCCAATTAGTTCTTCTTTGAACTTGATTGGTGGAACCGTTCTTAACATTGCTGAATTTGGAGTGGGCAGAGTTGGTAAAGCGTTTGTTGAGTATGCAAAAACTCCTATCAAGCCAGTCAGAAGCTTTGTAACAGAACTCAATGCGAATGAGTTTGGCATAGATGCTATTGCCAAAGCATGGAAAGAATTAAAAATTGAATGGGCTAAAGTTCAAGAGGAAGGGACTACTCTTGGAATTTTAAATAACGATGTTATTAACTTGTTGAATGACATACCGTCTGAAGCAAACAAGTACTTTGAAGATGAAAGAACTCTTTCTGTTGGCCCTATTTCTTTAAGAACAGCCCCTATTTCTAGGGGTCTGGCTAAGTCTGCGAATATTCTTTTGACTGTTGGCGGCTATCAGAAAGCAGAAAACATTGTTAGGTACACGGCATTACTGGCAGCTAAGGGATGGCTTAATGATTCTCTTAAAGCCATGAACACTAACCCATCATCAAAGCAAGCAGTAAGGTTTAAGGACTGGATTCAAAGAGAAAACTTAAATCTTGAAAAGCTTTTGCTAGAAAATGGTATCGGAGAGGAAACTGCTCGTTTCTTTAGAAGAGCAGTTAACGTACCACAAGGGTCTTATAAGATCGACATGACTCCTGTGTTTGTGGATACCCCAGTTGGAAGGTTTTTGTTTAAGTATCAGAAATTTGCCACGCAAGTTAATAGATATTTTTATAGGCATTACATAAAACCATTTAAGGATAAACCAGACGCAACAAATGCTCTCAGGATTCTGTCATTTTTAGGATGGTCATTGGTTGGTGGAGAGCTTGTGCTTCTGATCAGGGAGGCTTTTGGGTATGGCAATCCAAGCGCGGATTTTGAAGAAATAACAAAAGCTTTAAGGGAAAACGAAGATCTTGCTAGAGCTTTGGCGTTGTCTTGGAGCCGAGCTTTGCAAGACCTTTTGGCTGTCGGGGTCTTCGGTTTCTTCGGAAACTATGCCCAGCTTTTTAATGACTGGCAGGATCAAATGCGAGTTAAGAATCCCATGTCCCCTCCGGGCGCGGCATCAATTGGGAATCTTGCCGATCTTATTAATAAGTTTTTGGGACAAAAAACATTAACCTTATCTGATCTTGATGACTACGCTCAGGCTCAGGTTTCTTTATATAGAGCTGGTAAAAGAATAACTTTAGCTACCTTGGATAGCCTTGGCTCTGATGCTGAAGCAGTCAAAAAGTTTGTAACTCAAAAGAACCTGAGAGAGGTGAGAGAGTTTACAGATCGCTATAGCGAAGAGATGGACATTGAATACAAAAGAAGGATTGCACCCGGTGCAGTCATTCCAACCCCGCAAACCCCATTCAACAGACGTATTGTCGATGCGCTATATCGTGGCAACTCTGCGGAAGCCAAGGCAATATTATTTGAGGCTCAAGCGGGTAAAACCCGCGAGGAAAGAGATCGTATAAGACGTAGCGCAATGTCTGCTGTAAGGAACGGGCAACCTATCAGGATTGCTGGAACCGGTGCTTCAGATGAAGACAGAAGAGATTTCATGCGATGGGCGCAGAGGAACTTATCTGCGGATGGGTATGCAATGACTTACCAGATGGACTTTACTTACAGAAGCGCAGCGAGAAGAGCGGACTTAGGTTTTAAAGATTGAGCAGAGACAAGCAGGCCGGTAACTATCTAGGCAAGGTCAAGGCGTTGCCCTGCGTATTGTGCATACGATTAGATCAGCACCAACAGAACGTCACTGAAGCTCACCATATCCGGACAGGACATGGGATGTCAGATCGCGCAAGCGACTATCTTGCTGTGGCCCTATGTGTAGATTGTCACCGTGGGTACGATGGCTTCCACGGAACCAAGGCTTTGCTACGGATTGCTAAGGTGTCAGAGATGGATCTACTGGCTGACACAATCCAGCTACTGGATAAAAAAAGGGGGGGCTGAAAATCAACCCCCCCAAGGCTAGCTTGATCAACATCGATAAATGTTACAGGAGAATAACATTCGCGCCTGATACTAATCAGATTCGTCTGACCATGCAACATCATGATCCGCACCAAATGACAGGATCAGATCAATCAGATCGGTCATCTCTTTCTTGGACATTCCAGAGGTCGGCTCACCCAGATACACCACGCCCCCATCGATAGCGGGAACCATTCTCTGTTTACGGATCGCGGCAGTGAAGATCCACTTCCAATCCTTCTTGGATAGTTTCTGACCATGCCATTCGACCTGACGGGAAATGTCACCCAATAACGCCCACATCAAAGCGTTCTGACCAATCGACCGTCGATCCTTGGCAATGATCTTGCCAATTAAAGTCTCTAGTTCTTCCATGGATCAAGCCTCAGAGCTAAACCATTTATCCTGTCTTTTCAGGAACTTAGGCCATTCTGTTTCAGTAAAGGATTTATCTTGGATCAGAATGTGGTTGGTAGGCTGTGCGGTGTACCGCCCAAGGTGAGGGAGGGAGAAGAAATAAAACTCCTTGGATTGTGTGGGTTCGGCACTAAACCCATCGCCAATCGGAGCAGCGGTAAATAGATATTGTCCTTCATGCTCAGACCGATTCTGGAGGCGTACACGGGCCTGCATTCCTGAAAGGAAGGGGTACTCAAGGGTTGTGAACTGCCAGCCATAAGCGTCCCACGTTGCCGCATCAGAGGGTTCCCAAGGAACCGCTCCCTTATATAGACAAAGCTGATGGAGTCCTAGATTCCGATAGATAGCGCCACATTCTAGCAGGACATGACAACCCCAAGCACGACCGGGCCATGCGGATAAACCAAACCAGATCGCTTTCATCCAGTCATGTTCCCCACAAGCATTGGGTTCCAGCCAGACATACTGATGCTTCGGGAGAGATCCTGATCCGGTGAAGAGGGTCAACCTTTCCCCCTCCCTCTGATCGCATTAGCCACACCACTCGGGCAGGACTCACAGGTTGGCTCATAAGATTCAGCCACCAAAGCACACGCCTCACGCTCGGCTGCGGCAACGAGGGCGGCGAACCTAGCCATCATTTCCATTGGAACACCATCGCGATCTATCTCACAGAATTCATAGTCATCGCGATAGTAGATGCCAGCTTCTTTCGCTAATCGAATGATGGTTTCCTCATCCATTGTTCTTCTCCTTCAGCTTGGCTTCGACTTCTTTCATCACAGCCCATGCTTCGGGTTCGGCTAGGTTCTCACACGGATCACCTCCAACGAGACAATCGTTAAACTCTTCGTCGGTCAGTCCAACCCATTCACGCTTTGTAGTCCCCACTGGGTCAACATCTTTTCGCATCACGACATAAGCCAACACTTCGCCATCAAACAAGTCAGCTCTGATTGTGACGATAACGTAGTCATCTCCCGCTTGTTGCTGCATCTTTTCTGCGCTGTCGTAATCACGAAAGCCAATCCAAATCATAGCTTCCCCTCTTTCGCCAAAACATAGTCGTACCGTTTAATCCCACGCCTCGCTGCATTGACCACCGCACTAGGACGCAGCCCCAATTCTTTCGCAAGAACAGCGTAGGTCATTTCAGCAATACGATCTTTTGATTTCTTGAGCTTTATGATTTCCCGATACTGGTCTAGCGAAATCCTTGGAAGGTTGCCCGGTAACTTAGGCTCCTTCATCGTAACCATCTTCCACTATATCCATGTGCATCGTAATGAGACAGGACTCAATTAACCTTAGAACCCCTACCGTTTCCGCTAACGAGATCTCTCCATCGTATTCATCTAACACCTCGAAGATCTTGTCAGCTAGTTCCTGATTCTTAGAAAACTTCTTTTTGAAGTTACGCTTGATTACATCGCCCATGTGTTTCCCCTATGCCAGATAAAATCCAATGGCTGTCCCAATAATTAGCCCGACCATAAAGATCGCAGCTTCCCCTCTACCCCTGTCTTTATCTATTTCCTTATAGCTTTCGATGACCCTCTTTTGATAGGTCACTTCCGCTTCAAGCTCTTCAATCCTGTGATTGAGTCTGTCCTGCGAGTATTCCATCGCCCTTCTCCAGTTTGTCTATCAGCCTGTTTAAATACCATGCTGCTTTCTTCGCATCTTCCAGTGGCTTTCCCTTATGCCACATCCGAAACAGATACTTGAGTGCTTGCCATTGCAAGGTTCCCGTGATCGGAGATGGTGCAAACCTTACGACATCCTCTATTGCATCGATGGCTTCTTGGTTCCCCGTGGTGTAGTGGCTGGGGTGGTTGACGGGATCTCCTTTTTGCTGTGCATCCATCCTTTCTTTGTCTCCTTAAATCCCACTGCCAGTAACGCTTCTTCAATGCGGCAATTGCCTAACACGTTCTTATGTCTACGGAACGAATCAGGATTTGCGAACAGTCTTTGACACTCTCCGCACCGCCTTTGCTTTGATACCTTCACCATTCTTTAGCCTTTCGTTCTCAGTCCTGAGCCGTTTAATCTCATCGTAACAAGCCCACAACACCCCACCGACTGTCAAGAACTTCATCTCTGTAGTCGTTCCTACATCGTTGATCTCTTCAGGTAAATCCCGAATGAGATCCAAAATATCGTCTTCGGTTTCCATTAAGGTATACCGTGATGGTACAAATCCTCTAGCTCTTTTCTCACATAAGTCAGCTCTGCTTGAAGTGTCTTGATCTCTTGCTCAATCACAGTGGCTTCCTTGTACATCCCACGCCCACGCAAATTTGCAAAGGCTGTTTCCAACTTCATGCCCTGCGTCTGGTTATAACGCCACGGCATCTTTTCCATTTCACGCTGCCAAGAACCCGGCTCACTTTGATTGTCAATCATGATGTCACCTCATTTGTGAACGAACCTTTGCCTCAGTTTCAACCGCTACAATATCTCGCACCAAAGTCAATAGCTTGCAGATCACATGGCTATCGGACTTCTTCTCATTAGCTTTATGAAGCTCATCGAACTGTGCAGCAAGTGCATTAATCATCGCCCAGTCGATAAACTCTAGCTCACAATCATCATTGATTTGCGCCCACACCTTTTCCTGTGGGGGCATGGGAACCATATCCTCTTTCTTTACGTCAAGGAAAGAGATGTCATCGTCCTCTTGCATTCTGCAATCTCCTTTAGTGTGTGTATCACTTGATCCATTTGCTTATCCCACGGAGCGACCATGCTCTCGCGGTTAAAGATCTCGACACTTGGATACCATAAAGATCGATTCCCGTCCTTGCTGTTCCAGTACCAGAGTTTATTGGCATCCAATAGCAGCACAGGTTTACCCATTGCCCCTGCGATATGGACATTGGCATTACTACAGGACACCACCACATCACAGAAACGAATCATGGAAGCGACCCCTTCCAGATCGAAGAACGTGTTGACTGTAGTCTGTAGGATACAGTGTCCGGTCTCCTGCTCGAACCCTGCAATGGCTTCCTTTGATTTACCGTACTGAAGATTCACCACCTTCACATTGGGGATATCAAAGATCGGAGCGAACTGATGGAGCGGAACGCTCTTGTGTTCCCCGACTCTGGGTGCAGTGCTTGCCCAACTAATGCCAACCACAAAGTCTTCCTCTTTCAAACTCAGTTGTTTAAACAGAAGTTTGCTTTGCTCTTTGTCGGCAATCAGATAACGCTCAGATCGGTGGACAGGGATATCATCGAACGAATGGATGAACGCTTTCCCTAAGCTGCCAATCGGAATCTGTGAATCGAATGACATGTTCTTAACACGGGAATCATGGCGAATGAATTCGATATGGGGCATCGCTCTTTGCATCATCCCCATCAATCGAATATCCACCATCGCGGTAACCTTCTGAGTAATTTTACTCAGAGCGTTGAGTAAACTCGCGTACAGGGTTTGATCTCCAATGCCCTGCTCACACCACACCAGTACTGACTGATAACCTTTGTCGATCTCCCATCGCGGGAGCTTGGTCTTGAGCTTGGGAGATTTAAACGCATCGCTTTCCCAACGGGACTCGTACCAATCCCAACCTTTCTCAAAGTCTCCCAACTGCAAGGACATCAGACCCATTGTCCACTTGGTATCGGGACTATCCGGATCCATTCGCAATGCCAATTGAAAATCTCTAAGTGCTTTCTCCCAACGTCTCATCTCCCAGTGAGCGCGACCGCGTTGCACCAGACCATTCACCAAAAGCGGATACAGCTTGACGATATCATCAAGGTTGGTAATCGCCCGATCAAACTGATCGTTGTTAACCAGTTCAACTGCTTCGTTAAAAAGATCCTGAATAGATTTGCTCACCAGTAATCCACTCCGCTTCTGGAACATCTGACATTGGGAGGCGGGACATGCCGCCACTGGTAATCACGGCAGGCTTTGAGATCAGTCCAGAGTTTTTTAATCAGATTAAACATGCACCCTCCAAGAACCCAGCGACACCCCCATGATGCCGCTGGGTATTAAATTAGAACGGCACTTCTTCCAAGGACTTTTCCTTATCCACCCACTTATTCGCTGACAAGGAAATGTATTGAACACCAGACTTGCTTGTGTTGTTCCATGCAGAAACGGATAGCTTGATCGGTCGATTGGCTTTCGCTTCTTCGATCAGTTCCTTCAGCAACGCTTTGGTGAGTGTCAGTTCACCACGCATTGCAGGATGTTTATCTGACTTGCGATCACGCACCTTGAACAACGCACCTTGCGTTCGATCTCCTGAGTTGTAATCAACCATTGGTTTCTCCTTCCAGTTTTGATTTCAGTTCCGTAAAGCCGGTCTTCAACATCTCGTACTGCTTCGGATAGTTGCTGTCCAAGATATCAATGACCTGCTTGTTATCACTCCAGAATTTCCGGAGAGAATCTGTGTTGCTGCAGAACTTGTTTGCAAATTCCATCAGCTTGCCTACCACTTCCGCTGCTCCCTCTTCACTGGGAATATCATTGAACCCCTGCTTGGTGGGAACCTTTTTCTTGACCGACTTGATCGGGGTCTCATCGATCAACGGATCATCAGGGGTCGTAGCTGCGGTGACATCCTCACCCGCATAGATCGCATGACCCAACCCGAACATACTGACGCACTTCACTAGGCATCGCATACGGGTATCCGAAATTTTTCTGGCATCGGGGTTCTTGATCGCGTTGTTTTTGTAGTCCATGACCGGAAGCCACATGGATCTGTGGCACTTGCCGATCACGATATCGCAGTGAACGGTGACACTCCCATCAGGGTGTAGTTCATGCCCCGCAAAACTGTATTCAGCTTGCGGATAATGCTCCATCAGAACACCCCAAGCCCATGCCCAACTGAGGTACGATAAGCCATTCTTTTTCTCGACATGCTTGGACACATCGACCTTCGACAACGTGTTCCAGATGTCTGCATATGTCGGCTCCGACATAGTATTCTCCTGTTGTGGTTGATTGATTTATTCTAACACACCAACTAACCAAGTCAATAACCCGATAACTCTGACATAACCTCTTGTTTATATTGGGAACACCACGCATTGACTCGACACCAGTTCGCTTTGCAACGAGTCGATTCGCCCCTTCGGAACTCTAGTTCCATGCCATCAGTCAGTGCAGCTTTGGCATCCTCTTCGTTATCAAAAAGTTTTTGCGCCCGTCTCTGACCTTTCTTTTTGATTGCCCACTTGGATTCTTTGATCCATCGCTCTTCATCAGAACACCATGGTAGTTCCATACCAGTCAGTCGGTCGAACTCTGCTTTCTGGTGCAGTGCAACACGCTCATTGAGATATCGATCTTGCTCTTCCTCAGACCACATATTGATATCGATCTCGACAATCGGTGCTTTGGGATAGTCGATCTTGTCCTGCGCGTCACGCGAACGCCAGTCTCTCAAGATCGCGATCACCTTCAACCCTTTGACCTTGGAACCTTTGGACTTGCGAACGAGCGCGGCATAACAGTTTAGCTGCCGCTCCCACTCGACCTTGCCCATGATCACCGACCACACCGAGGTAGTCTTGTAGTCCATGATCGTGATGCCGTCCTCTTCGATTCGCTGAACATCAATCGCACCGGACACCACCCAACCATCGATCTCTGTGAAGAGTCGCTCTTCGCTGATGTGATTGTCATCACCTGTCTCTTCAAACATTTTGTGTGCTGCACTACCGAGTACTGCCCACATTTTCTCCGAGACATCCTCTTCGAGTTCTTCCCAATGCTCCTGCTTTAGTATACGAACCCTTGGAGAATCAATGAGTTGCGTAATCGAACGATTACTATCTCCTTTGGAGTACTCATTACGGGTTAACGCTTTCACAACAGGGTTTGGTAACCCAAATTTATTCGTTAGTTTCATACTCTCCAGATCCTCACGCCGCCTTTTGAGATTGAACTACTGAAGTTGTAGTCAGGGTGTTGTTTCTTGAACCGACTCAACCTCACTCGAATGTTATGTAATACTTGATCTGCCTCCTCGTCAGTCTTGCAGTCAATGAGTATGGAATCACCGACCTGTAAATCTTTGAGTGGTAGTGGCCCGATCTTCACTCGCTTGGCGATACGGGGCGGGAGTGGGACTCCCTTATCAATCTTCATTGGAACCTCCTTAGCTAGAAAGATAACACATTAACATTGATAACATGAAAAGGGAAGTATCTTTTACGGTGTTAGGTGAGCCAGCATCTAAGGCTAACAGCAGGAAACTTGTGCGCTTTGGTAACAGACCGGGGTTTATCAAGTCACAGAAAGCGCGTGACTATGTGAACACGTTCAAGTTGCAATGCCCTAAGTTAGATCCTTTGATGGACGGTGATCTGTCTGTGTCCATCACGATCTATTACGCATCACGCAGACCTGATCTGGATGAGTCAGTGATCTTAGATGCGATGCAAGATTTGATTTATCTCAATGACAGACAGGTCAAAGAGAAACATATCTACTGGGGATTAGATAAGGACAATCCACGATCAGAGATCACGGTCAAAAAGAAAGCCCCCGACAGAGACCCATCGGGGGCTTGACCCGCTTGGGGATTAGCAGGTAGTCTCAGAGGTGCAAGTCGAGACGGGTTGGATACTAGACGTATTCACAATACATAGCAACCCCCCGTCCTACTGCCGTCTCAAGCTGGGTGCAAGTTCCAGTTGGCTGAATGCCGTATCGCGATTCAGTCAGGGGTGAATGTTCTGAGGACGTAAAAAAATCAGACAGGCGTAAGCGATAGCTGGCTCCGTCCAGTATGGCGTTCCCGATCCCATTACAATGGGGTTTAGGGGGCGCTTTGCTCCTGCTTCACCATCCAGTATGGGTTACTCAATAGATATTTATATAGATTTATTCACGGTGCATAGGGGAATTACATGAATCTACAACAAGCGGTGCTATCCCAAACTCGTAACAGTCGGATACGCTGTCCGGTCTGTTCAGGTGACCGAAAGAAAAGTCATCTACGGACAATGGGAATTACGGTTGAAGATAATCGGGTGGTGTATCAGTGTTTCCACTGCAATACATCGGGTGCAATCAGAAAGGATCGTTTCATGTATCAAGTCAAAGAACTCAGCAATCAAAACATCAAACCCATTGATCCACCGACTAGTGTCAAGCCGGAGATTGTCGAGAAGTTTTTATTGTCACGGGGCATTGATCCTCAATCTGTACAGGACTACCCGATAGTCGGGGGAACCAAATGGTTTGGAGATATCCAGTCGGAAGTCGAAGCGATTGGATTCTTGTACGGAGATAGCCGCCATCCTCAAGCGATCAAGTGGCGCAGCATCGAAGGGAAATCTTTCACGCAACAGGGGTCAGCCCGATCCTTTTTTGGTTTGAACCAGCTACCCCAAGACAGCACCGAGCTAGTCATCTGCGAAGGGGAGATGGATGTACTTGCGCTTGCGAGCATTGGGTTCCCTGTTCTGGGTTGTCCCAATGGCGCACCCCAAAAGATCAGTGATCGGAAGGTAGATCCCGAGGACGATGGCAAGTACTCGTTTGTGTGGGACGCACGGGAACTGATTGAAAAAGCCGAGAAGATTATCTTCTGTGGAGATCAAGACACCGCAGGCGAGGCTCTCATCGAAGAGCTAGCGCGTCGAATCGGACGGGCGAAATGTTGGAAGGTCACGTTACCTGAAAAGGATGCGAACGAAACCCTCCAGAAACATGGGGCTGATGCTTTACGAGAGGCTGTATTAGCCGCTCAACCCCTGCCACTGGAAGGTGTGTACTCCCCGTCAGAATTCGAGGCTCAGATCCTCTCTCTGTACGATGACGGGGTAGTCAAGGGAGCCAGCACAGGTCTCTCGACCCTTGATCCCCTTTATACCGTACTGCCGGGGCAGCTATCAGTCTTTACAGGACTGCCGGGGTCAGGTAAATCCGAATTGATCGACCAGATATGCGTCAATATTGCCCTGCAAAAAGGATGGCGATTTGCGATAGCGTCTTTCGAGAATCCTCCTGCCATGCATATCGCCAAGCTCGCTGAGAAGGTGATTGGCAAACCGTTTTTCGGTCAGGATCGAATGAACGAGGAAGAGCGGGACTATGCGTTGCAATTCCTGAACGATCATTTCGTTTTCTTGCAGTCCCATGATGGTGCGCCAAGCACGGTGCAGTCGATCATCGATAGAACCAAAGCGGCGGTCATGCGGATGGGGGTCAGAGGTTTGATCATCGACCCCTACAACTATTTGGATATGGGAACGGACAGCGAACACCAAGCGATCAGTAAGATGCTCACCGACATTGTGTTGTTCTGCAAAAGCCACGACCTCCATGCATGGTTTGTCGCGCATCCTGCTAAAGCGTTACCGGATAGTGGTGTACCGAAGGGTCAGCATATCTCTGGCAGCGCGGCGTGGTTTGCCAAAGCAGATATGGGTGTCACCGTCCATCGAAACAAGAACCAGACCGAGGTTCATGTCTGGAAGTCACGATTCAAATGGGTGGGATCGGTTGGCATGGTGGACTTGAACTACCACATCCCTACGGGAACCTACTCAGACAAACAACACTGGAACAATTCCAGTGATTGGGATGTAGACCTGTGAGCTACATCATCCTGAGTGAAGCCGAGCAAAGGCTTGCCAAGTTCCTCGCGCAAAGACGATACGAGAACGCACGAAACAAGGGACTGACGAACGCGAAGATGGGGGATCAGTCAAACGAACTGACCGATCTCGAAGGGATCGCATCCGAGATTGCGTTCTGCAAACTTGCGAACATCTATCCGGATCTGGATCTGGATCACACGAACGCTGCTGATTGTTACTTGAGAGATGGCAGGGCAGTGGATGTAAAGTCCACGACCTACAAGACAGGACGATTGCTGTCGGTGCGGTGGAAGGATGTCACCAAGGTGGATGTATTTGTACTGATGGTCGGAGAGTTCCCCAAGTATCGGTGCGCGGGGTTCATGCAAGCCAAGGATTTGATACAACCTCAGAGGCTCACCGATCTAGGTCATGGAACAGGGTATGCTGCAACCCAGAACGAATTGCAGCCCGTGGAATTCTTGTTCAAATAAAAACCCCCGACACCCCGAAGGATGCCGAGGGTGTCAGGGTTATCGAACCCGAATGGAAGTCGGGCAAACCTCATGCGAGCGAATGGTTTTAACGTACTCGCTCCCGAGGTAGTCGTAATAACAGATCTTATTCATGCCACTCAGCTTCTCGCCTTTGTAGAAGGCTGTCCCTGCAAAGGCACTTGCACTTGCGATCATGGCTAAAAGAACAATCCACTTTTTCATACACTCTCTCCTGCTTCGCGATAAGCCCAAGCCAGACATTGACTTTGGGAACCTTTGAAATATCTAAACTCATCACTGTTAGTGAATGCAACCCATCGATCTTTCCAGATCCTGCCCTCCGAAGGGAACACCCAAACCTTTGGGTTCCCGTTGGGATCATGGAAGGTCAGTGCCTCTGGAACTTTTTGTCTGTGAGTTTTTCCATCATCACCTTTGATACATAAGCCGCTGTCGATGCCCATTCCTCTGCCTCCTCTGGATCGTCAGTTTCAAACGCTCTTACCGCTAGGGTTCGTGCGAATTCAGACAACAGTTTTAAAACTCTGTGATCCTTGAACCGCATCTTCTCCAGATTCTCAGGCACGATATCAAAGATCAATCCGTTATCAGAATCGAACACCTCGAACATGGTGTCGAAGTCGATGTTGTTTTGAATCAACTCAGATTCAGTGAGCATATCGCCTGAGTAAGGATCAACAAACATTCTTTCCATAGCGTCACCTCAAAATGGCATTTCGTTTTCGTACTCTTCGTAGCAATCACCCATCCCTCGTGTCCATGGGTCAGTGGCTAATGCGTTTTCAATTCCTTTGATCCGCTCTTCGATCTTAGCTTGACCCATCAGGATTCGCTGTAACAAGAACGTGATTTGATCTTGCTTTGTGTGTAGCGTGGATAGAATCAGTTCATCTTGGATCATTGGTTAATCTCCTGTCTGTGATGTTGTAGCTCGACCCACTTGCGTGTCAGTGCGTTAGCAATCTCTGTGGATTCTTTTTGATACTGGGTTTGCAGTGCCTCGAACTTAGCAGCAGCGCGGTGTAGCTGTGCTTTGAGTTCCCGATACTCTGCATCCAACATCTTTTCGTAAGGGTCAGTCATGGCTCACCTCTATGTGGCACTGGGGTTCGTTGTCGCAGGGTTCGATGAACGCCGCCAGTAGATAGATAGCTGCGATCAGTCCGAGCCGAACGGCTAGCCCGATTTTGTCAGTGCGGGTCATGGCATAGCCGCCATGACTCGACTGACGATAGCCTCGACCTCACCCGCTTCGCGGCTCATGCCAATGGCATCTAAGTGCGATGCCAGTTCAAGACCCATCGCGATGGCGATGTCCGCAGACTCAGCCTTACGCTTTGCGCGTAAGCCCTCAAGCAGTCCGTCCCTCTCGCTAGCTGTTAGTGTTTCAGGAATCATGCTGCACCTCGCTCGTAATTAAGTTCGACTTCACGTTCATTGTCTGCGTCTTGTTTCGCAACGAAGAACGCTTGAAAAAGATCGACGTAAAATTGTTGCGACACTGGACGATTAGCATCAATTGCTTTGAGTTCCATGCTAGTGGCATGGCTCATGATGTAATCGATCTGCTGCTTGGTTAAGAGAACGGGGATCTTGCCACTCATGCTGCACCCCGTTGATCGATCTGCAATTGCTCATCGATATATTCTTTCGCGGCATCCAAAGCCTCATGCCCTTCAAAGTTGATGAACTTGAAAGGTGCCGTGATTATTTCTGCCTTAGTCAAAAACAGCAGCGTTTTACGTTGCTGCATTCTGCCCACCAAAGTCAGCGAATCATAAGTTAGTTCGATTGAATGACCGCGATGCGTGACGGTGTCTGAGTCCTCTTTGAGGATGTATCCAGTAACGCCTGAGACATTCATGACTGCACCTCCAATTGATATTCGTAAGCCCAATGACCGTTGTCTAAATCGTAGACGGGCTGATCGTTCTGCTCTCCACGGTCTACGATCTGCGCGGGGATGGGGGCGCGAGACCCCCAACCTCCACGCCAAATGACTTGCTGTCCGACCTCGTACTGGTAGTTCATTGTTGCACCTCTGTAGCTTTGTTGATGGCGGTAAGCGTAGCTTTGGCGCTAGCTTTGATGGATGCCGAGCAAAGATCTGGCGCGAACTTGTGAGCGTAATACTCAGCATCAGTTCGTAACGAATTCAGATGGGGATCGTCGGCGCTGACATAGACATGACGGTCAGTTGACTTAACGTCATCCGGTGTCGGCAACCCCCGCTCAGAGTGGTCGATGTAAAACTTCCAAGGAAGTCGAATAAGCTTTGACATGATTGCACCTTTGCTGTTAACGCCAACCTGCGCTACGTTCTGTGTGGTAGTAGTGGTTTCCGATTTCACGCGCAGCGGATTTAGCATCCGCATACGATTGATAGACGCGATCAAGAACTAATCCGGTGACGTTGTTGTAGACGCGCCATTCATTTCCGCATCCCTCAACGCTAGTGTATCGGGTGACTGGGTATTCTTTGGTCTGCATGACGTTGCACCTCATGTTTGTTTGCTAAGTATACATGATAACCTGTGTACCTGTCAAGCGCAGTCCCGCTCATGGTAGGGGCATACATCCAGAACTTCGATAACATCTGAGCCTAGTTCGCACAGCCTGTCTTCCACTTTGTCAGGGTCTGCGTTGCCCAATTCCTCGGGCGTAAAACAGGTCACCGCATAGCCTTGTGCGCGAATCTTGTTTAGCACTTCAAAGATTTCATTCTCGCTCATGATTGCACCTCAAAATTTAATGGATTGGACTTGCACTTCAATGTCGATCCCCATGCGTTTGATATCGCGTAGGTTCACCGCATCGAATGTTTTTTGTTTCATTAGTTGAGCGAACTGCTCCGCGAGTTCGTTGACAGGGTAAAACTTGATCGACCCATACACGTTCCGCTGTTCGACTTGCACAGTCATGGTTAACCCTCCAAGGTGACGGTGTTGGCGAGTCGGTCAGATATCAGACCGTCGCGGTTTAGGTTGTCTACAAATACCGAGAACAAAAACCACACCAAGCTACGGTCACGGCTGTGACGTAGATGCGAGTAAGCTGCCCAGAATTCTTTGCGGACAGCACGGGCTGATGTAATTCGATTGATCATGATTGCTTGTGTATGGTTGTTCATTGGTTCACCTTGTGTTTGAGTATTTCGCGGTATCGCTCCGCAGTCGTTGAATTGGGATAGGCGGCAATGTACTGACGCATACGCCACTCATAAACTTCTTGCTCTTTTTTAAACTCATCAAATCGCGGATCTTGCAGACGTTCTAACCCTGCTATTTGGCTTCTATCAATAATCATGATTGCACCTCCAAGTTTTTTGTTGAGCTAGCTTTGATGGCTGCCTCTTCCGCATAGTACGCACGCCAGAGCGCACTGCGTGCGGTTAATAAATGTGGCGGGTAAGCATCTAGCGTGATGCCACATTCGCGTAGATGACCGAGCGCGTTGATAGCGTTTTCTATGCAGTCAAGCCGCAATTTGCGGATGTATTGAGCGTGGGATTGCACCTCACATTCAGTCTTAAACAACTCAGGCATACCCATGATTGCACCTCCAAGTTTTTTGCAGTATAGATGATAACTTGTGTACTTGTCAAGCGAACGCTTCCTCTTCACCGAGTCTCTCGACAACCTCGTAGACGATGCGCTCGCACTCATGGCGAGTGGGACGCTTGCTCCAACGTTGCTCATCACCGAAGCCGAGTGACCAGACCCAACCTCCGTAGACTTGCACCGCGCAACCCCTGTAGTTCAGCACCCTGTCACTGATTTGTTGTTGATAATCCATTTCGGTTTCTTTGGATTCGTGTCCAAGATGTCCCCATCGACGGTCATCATTGATGATGTCTTGTTTTAAATTTTCATCGTTCATTGTTTGCACCTCTGGTTGATAATTTAGTTGTCTGATGGTCTCATCAGGCGTAGCACCACTACGCGACCCGCCGAAGCGGGTTTCGACCTGTTAGATCACCCCAAGGCGGCGAAGACGTTCGTTGAATTTTTCAGCAATCGAATTGGTGATCACGCAATCAGGATCGAATGCGTCACCCGTGCGATATCTAACATCGTCAAGCATGGCAAGCCATGCAGCACGATCACCCGCGAAATACCAACGTCTGGCATTCGGTCTCGCGGTCTTCAGCCCGTAGACTTCCAGTACGTCGCCAGAATCCAGTGATAACTGGCGAACGATTACTGATGGAACGGATATTTCAAATTGCTGTTCCTGTAGCACAGTGATTCTCCTATCGGGTTTTGATCTTAGTCAACGTAATAATCGTCATCCCATAAGCTGACGCGTTGTTCTGCGCGTTTACGTACGAGACTGGGATCAAGCCATTCATCGAATGGCGGAAATTCAAAGCCACAGGCTCGCGCTTCCGCACGTTCCTCGCAGTACTGCTGATATTTCAATTCGTCGGTCATGCTGCGTCCTCTTCAGCACCGAACACTAGCTCCCACTCGTCTTTCAGTTCCTCGTCAGAGCGGGTTGCAAATCCAATAAATCCATCACGCAAGTAGGCTTTCAGGACTGCATGATCGTTGTCTACAAAGTCAAGATCCCTGTCCTCATTCCACAAATAGCTGATCGATTCTTTGATCAACGCTTCGATAACTTGTTCTCTCGTTAAATCTTTGTATTGCATAGTTGCACCTATGTGGGTTGGTTGTCTGATGGTCTCATCAGTACGGGCATCACCCGTAGACCCGCCGGAGCGGGTTTCGACCTGTTAGGCGGCTTCCTTAAGTTCCTCAGACTCACGACCGAGCAACAGTTCGGATGCCTTGCGAGCAAGCGATGCAGCTTTAAAGATCGCCCGTTTGTCATTCTTGAGAACGCTCAGCCAGTTGTTTAAATACTGGGCGTGATCGACTCGCGGGGAGTTGGTGATACCGAGTTCCGCGCACAAAAACGCCGCACCTAGCTCCGCGACCAGTTCCTCGAACGCATAGTCTGAGTTACCGAAACTTGCTAGCTTGTGACGATTCAAGCGGGTAGCATGACCCGTCCAATGCACCAACTCATGCGAGAGGGTGCTGTAGTAGCACTCAGTCGCTGTCGAATGCTCAGTGCCGCGAAACAGTGACTTGATCGGCATATGCACAAAGTCACCCGCAGGTGAGTAAAAAGCGCGGGATTCAGGCGATTCGCGGATATCCGCACCTGTCCCTTTTGCCCATGCTTCGACGGATTCCATATCCATGACTTCGACCGGATCGTCTGATGGGTTGTCGAAGCTGCGAGCGTAGTCACCCTCGACCTGTTCCGAGTTGAACACGGTCGAATATCTGATCATTGGGAACACCGAGACGTTACCCTCTGAATCCTCTTTTTTCAGCATCTTGAAATAGGTCACCATGTGACCTTTCGCACCCTTTTTGACGGTGCAATTCTTTGATGCCCATTGCTGATAACCCGCCCATGCGTTGGACTGAAAGGGCGTGAAATTCAACATGAGGATATTGACTCCGCGATAGTTCCGCTGAGTCACTGCGTTGAATGGGCGTAGGCTTGTCTTGCCTTTATTGAACGGGTTCACCCAGTCCGCACCGGATTCGGTCATTTGCTTGATCACTTGATCTGTCACGGTTTGATAAATATCCATAGTTGCACCTATGTGGGTTGATGGCTGACGGTCTCGTCAGGCAGCGCGTCACGCTGCGACGGGCAAAGCCCGTTTCGACCTAGTGGGATGCGAGCCACCGAGTACAGGCGGCTGCTACAAATGGGCGTCTTACCCATAAGCGCGGGTGTTTTCGCACCACAAATTGCTCGCCAATCAGGTATCTACCCGAGTACCTGAGCGGCTCGCAACAGTCCCATTTGCCTGTTAGCTCGCGCATGGCTGATGTTGCTGCAATCCGCGCAGCGACGGCGTTATCGTCGTACAGCGGCGATAGCTTGCAGGCGATCCGATACAGTCGGCGAATTGCCGAGAATTGCTGACGCTTGCTCATCACTTGCCCCCCTTTTTGACTGGAACCCACACTGGAACCGCATCGACCGGATGCAGCATCCAGTAACCCTTCTTGCTTGATTTGATCAATTGCTTGAATGACTTGCTCATGACTTGCACCTCATGACTGTAGTGGACTCTATGCAACGCACTCAGCGAATGCGCTCTACAGAGTCGAAGGTATTTCCGGTACGTTGGGCATCGTCAGACTTTCGGGCGGCTGCTGTACTTGCAGGTCATCGCCTTCAACCCTACGGCTTCACCGATGCTTTAGGCCGGATTCCCCCTTCAGGGAACCGTCGGGCTGCTTGCGCTCATCCGACACCAGAACCTTTGTTTTTTCCCTAGCGGGGCGGCCTGTCTGGGTGGCCGATGGGTGCCATCATACGGATATCTGCTAAGCTGTCAACAGTCCAACATGAAATATTTTTCAGGTGATAACTAAGTCATTGATATTTGGGCGAATTTAGTTTGATTTTTTTTTGCACTCAGCCTAGATTCGGTGAGCAGCGACACAAGTGTCAGTGTCAAAGATTAGCGAAAACACTACGAAACAAGGGATATTGTTAGCATGGAAGGTCAGTACGATGAATATGGTTTGACCGTAAAACAGCGGAAATTCTGCGAAAATGTAGTCTCTGGGATGAATCTCAGTGATGCATACCGGAACAGCTACGACGCTGAGAACATGAAGCCTGCGAGCATTCATCGACGGGCGTGCGAGTTAATGACGAACGGCAAGGTGAAGGCATGCGTGGAAGCGATAGGTGAGGCTAGGCGTAGGATAGTCGAGGTCTCGACCGTCTCCGACCGCGACATGCTCATCCGCCTTTTGCGCTCATGGAGTACTGGCGAAGAATCTGCCACTAGTTCGCAGCTACGCGCCGCTGAACTGTTAGGCAAAGCCTGCGGACTCTACAGAGACGTCATCGAGGACAACCGCGAGCGTCCCGCTCAGGCGATTGCAGCAGAGCTAGAGTCAAAGTTGTCTTCACTGCTGCAGGCTTCGCGGACTCAGCCTGAGCAGGGTTCCACGGCTGAACCCGTGCTGACTCCGATTCCACAGGATCAGACCGAGTCTGTCGTAAGTCATTGATTTCAAAGGGGTCAGGGGGTTAAGGTCAGGCCGATTGGGGCCAGAAAGTCGAGGCCAGACCCCCTTTTTTGCGCCGACCGTGGGCTGCTCCATATACATGCGATTCCACTCAAACGATTCCCCACATTTCCCATACCTGTTGTTTGTACGCAACATGTACTTTCACTTAAGTTCACGGGGATTTTGAATAAATATACGGTTCCAGTGATTTTGGAAAAAATTTTTTGCAAAATTTTTGGAATTTTATATTGACATTTACGATATAATATGCTAAAATCGAACCAGATCTTAGGCAAGATCTAAAAGATCTAGCAAACTTTACATAATTTAAGGGTATTTAGGTAGCTTTTCCGCCCAGATATAATTTTTTTTTGGGTTCCCTCAAGATTAAGAAGGAAAAGCGCAGACATCGATGTTAAATATGCTGAATCGGGGGCTATTGTCCCTGCATTTTGAGGATCATCAGCTTGAACATCACCCCCGAAATCCTGAATAAAGTCAAACAGTTACCGTTAGATCAGCAAACCGAGATACTTCGTCTCTTGGATGAGTACGAAGAAGCCAAATCCAAAGAGAATTGTCGGGAAAGTTTCATTGCTTTTGTAGAGAGGGTGTGGCCGAGCTTCATTTCTGGGCGGCATCACAAGATTATGGGGGAAAAGTTCGAGCAGATTGCTTCAGGTAAGCTGAAGAGATTGATTATCTGCATGCCTCCCCGTCACACCAAGAGCGAATTCGGCTCTTATCTATTTCCTTCTTGGTTTTTGGGGAAGTATCCGCACAAGAAGGTGATTCAGACCTCCCACACTGCGGAATTGGCGGTGGGATTTGGTCGGAAGGTCAGAAACTTGGTGGATTCGGATGATTATCATTCGATCTTCCCGAATGTTGGACTCCGAGCGGACTCCAAAGCCGCCGGTCGCTGGAGTACTTCCAAGGGTGGGGAGTATTTCGCGATTGGTATCGGCGGTGCGGTGACCGGTAAGGGTGCCGATTTACTGATTATCGATGATCCCCACGATGAACAAGAGGGTCAGTCTGCCGATCCGACCGTCTTCGACCATGCGTATGAATGGTATACCTCCGGTCCTCGCCAGCGTCTCCAACCGGGCGGGGCCATCGTGATCATTTGTACCCGTTGGTCGAAAAGGGATCTCGTTGGTCAGGTCTTAAAGGCTTCCGCTTTGCGTGATGGGGTCGATGAATGGGAAGTTATTGAGTTCCCAGCGATCATGCCTTCGGGAACCCCGCTTTGGCCTGAGTTCTGGCCCCTAAAAGAACTCGAAGCGATCCGAAACGAAATCCCGATCCACAAATGGCAAGCCCAGTACCAGCAAGATCCCACCTCCGAAGAGGGAGCGTTAATCAAACGGGAATGGTGGAAGGTGTGGGAAGAACGAAATCCCCCTCAATGTGAGTATCTCATTCAGTCATGGGATACCGCTTTCTTGAAAAAGGAACGGGCCGACTACTCCGCCTGTACCACTTGGGGGGTGTTCTACCATCCAGATGAAAATGGATCATTGCAACCGAATCTGATTCTGATGGACGCATTGAAAGAGAAGATGGAGTTCCCCACCCTCAAGAAACGGGCCTATGAGCTATACCAGTACTGGAACCCTGAGACTTTGATTGTGGAAGCCAAAGCAGCAGGAACTCCCTTGATATTTGAATTAAGGGCGATGGGAATTCCGGTCGCGGAATATACTCCGTCGAGAGGAAACGATAAGATTGCCCGTGTGAATGCGGTGGCAGATCTCTTTGCCAGTGGAAAAATCTGGAGACCTCAAACTAGATTTGCGGAAGAAGTGGTAGAAGAATTTGCATCCTTTCCCGCTGGAGAGCATGATGACTATGTTGACTCAGGCACTCAAGCGTTGTTGAGATATCGACGGGGCGGCTTTGTGTCTTTGCCGTCCGATGCTCAAGATGAACCGATGTACAGACGTAAAGTGGAGTATTACTGATGAAAGGTCGTACGAACGCATCTGAAAAGAAAGAAGCACCGAAAAATAAAGCGGTGATGGTTGCTGGCGCAAAGCGAGACATTGGAATGTATGGCGGTGGCATGACCATGGGAACCAAAGGGGTGGCCCGTGGGATGGGTGCTGCCGTGAAGGGCGGTAATTTTACCGGCTAAAGGAGAAAACTGTGGCGGTTGATCGCGCTTTAATGCCTTTGATGGTTCAAGGGCAGGGAATGGAAATTGATGTCCTCCCTCCCGAGGATGATTCCGTCACAGTAGAACTCCCTGATGGGGGTGTTGAGATCCAGTTAGGGGCCGAGCAAATGCAAGCGGCCCATGATGACAATCTTGCGCTCTACATCGAAGACGATGTGCTTTCTACCATTGCTAGCGAGTTAGTGGGCTTATTTGAAGCTGACAAGGATTCTCGCAAGGAATGGGAACAGACCTACATGAAAGGTCTGGATCTTCTAGGATTGAAGATCGAAAACCGGACACAGCCGTGGGATGGAGCCTGCGGTGTGTTCCACCCAATGCTTTCTGAAGCGGTCGTTCGGTTCCAAGCGCAATCCATTCAAGAGATTTTCCCGCCCCGTGGTCCGGTCATGACCAAGATTTTGGGGGAACAAACCCCAGATCGATTGGCTCAAGCGACCCGAGTTCAGGATTATCTGAATTATCTTTTGACCGAGAACATGAGCGAGTATCGATCCGAAACGGAGAAGATGCTGTTCTCATTGGCGATTGCAGGATCGGCTTTCAGGAAGGTGTACTACGATCCCAATCTAGGCCGGTTTGTGTCTTTGTTCGTACCGGCTGAAGATTTTGTGGTCTCTTACGGAACCCCAGATCTTTACACCTGTGAGCGTTCCACTCACATGATGAAGAAAACCCCTAACGAAGTTCGCAAGCTTCAGGTGTCGGGTTTTTATTCAGATGTCGAGTTACCGCCTCCGACCCCAGACATTGGGGAAATTCAGAAGAAATATGATCGATTGACGGGTGATGCGGCGATTGATTTAGATGGTCGCCACACGCTCCTTGAGATGTTGGTGGATTACGATCTACCGGGCTTTGAAGACACCCTGAACGGGGAACCCACCGGAGTGGCCCTTCCCTATGTGATCACTATCGACAAAGGGTCACGCACCATTTTGTCGATTCGACGGAACTGGTATGAAGGCGATCCGCTCAAAAAGCGCCGCCAGCATTTTGTGCATTATGTCTATTTACCCGGTCTAGGATTCTACGGGTTCGGACTGGTCCACATGGTAGGAGGATTGGCAAAGTCCGCGACATCCATTCTCCGACAACTGGTGGATGCGGGAACCTTGTCGAACCTTCCGGGCGGTTTGAAAACTCGCGGACTCCGGATCAAAGGCGACGATACACCCATCATGCCGGGTGAGTTCCGCGACGTAGACATTCCGTCCGGAACCTTACGCGAAAACATTACCTTCCTACCCTATAAAGAACCTTCCAGTGTTCTCTACAGTTTGCTGGGGAACATTGTGGAAGAGGGCCGCCGATTCGCTTCACAAGCGGACATGAAGGTGGCGGACATGAATAACGAAGCGCCTGTAGGCACCACGCTCGCGCTTCTCGAAAGATCGATGAAAGTGCAAAGTGCTGTGCAAGCGCGTTTACACGCATCGATGAAAAAGGAACTGAAGATTCTGGCAGGACTCGTTAAAGACTATGGTCCGCTGGAATATCCTTATGAAATCAAAGGGAAAGATCTCACCGCTCAGGACTTTGATGATCGCATTGACATTGTGCCGGTCTCTGATCCGAATGCGGGAACCATGGCTCAACGGATCATGAAGTACCAAGCGGCTTTGCAGTTAGCGGCCACCGCTCCGACCATGTACGACATGCCGCTCTTGCATCGTCAAATGCTAGAGACCTTGGGTATCCAAGATGCCCCAGAGATCGTGAAAACACAGGAAGAAATCCTGCCGACCGATCCGGTTACCGAAAACATGAATATGTTGAACAGCCGTCCGGTCAAGGCGTTTATCTACCAAGACCACGAAGCACACATTCAAACCCACTTGTCGTTTATTCAAGATCCCAAGATCCAAGAACTTGCGGGTCAATCCCCGAATGCTCAAGCAATGCAAGGCGCAATTGCCGCGCATATGGCAGAGCATTTGGCGTTTAAATACCGCGACGAAATTGAAAAGCAATTGGGAGTCAAGCTCCCTCCTCCGGGGGAACCCCTGCCCGAAGACATCGAATACCGTTTGTCTCAGTTGGTGGCTCCGGCTGCTGCCCAGTTGCTACAGAAAGATCAAGCCGAAGCGCAAATGCAAAAGCAAATGGAAGAGGCTCAAGATCCCGTGCTACAGATCGAAATGCAGAAGCTCCAGCTTCGCGCACAGGAAATCCAGCAGAAAGCCGAGTCCGATATGGCAAAGGTCCAAGCGGATATGCAGAAAGCGCAAATGCGGATGCAGTCCGAGCAAGATCGTCTCAAAGCGCAAGAGCGTATCGAAGGCGCTCGTTTGGGCGTACAGATCGCTTCGACCAATACCCAGTCGGAACTCCAAAGCAAAGAGATTGCTTCACGCGATCAAATCGAAGGAGCCAAGCTGGGCGTTCAAATTGCCAAGGACATGTTGAATGCAAAGCCACCAAAATCTCAGTGATTTCCTAAAGAAGTCTCTTCGAGATCAGATGAATGAAATGGCAGATCATATTGCCGGAGGCGGTTGTACGGATTTTGCCGACTACAAAAGATGCTGCGGAGTCATACATGGTTTAGCGTTAGCAGAGCGCGAACTACTTGACTTAACAAAGCAAATTGAAGACGATTAAACATCTCCGCATATTGCGGTGCGCGTGACTCCGGACACGTTTAAATTCCGGTGCGAGGAAATATGTCTGAAAAAACAGCGAGTCAGTTACCTAAACCCACGGGTTATAAACTGCTTATTGCCCTACCAGACCCTGAAGAGAAGACAGAGGGTGGCATCATCAAGGCTTCTCAAACTCTTCAAGCCGAAGAGATTGGAAGCATCGTCGGATTCGTCTTAGAGATGGGACCCGATGCATATCAGTCATCCGACCGATTCCCAACAGGACCGTACTGTAAGAAAGGAGATTGGATCATGATGAGATCCTACTCCGGTACGCGCTTTAAGGTTCATGGCAAAGAGTTTCGTTTAATCAACGATGACAGCGTAGAGGCTGTGGTCGAAGATCCGAGAGCGGTGGTAAAAGCATGAGCGAAGTACAGACAAGTCGAGAAGATAAATTTTTCGGAGTCTCTTATCAGGTGGAAACACCCGATGAGGAACCGGAAACCAAAGAAGCCTCAAACGAGGTGGAACTGGAAATTATCGACGATACTCCGAAGAAGCCCCAAAAGGCGGAATCGGTGCAAGATGACGATGAAGAGCTTTCTAGCTATGGCAAAAAAGTTCGAGATCGTATTAACAAGCTGAAGTATGAGCAACATGAAGAACGCCGTCAGCGTGAAGCTGCCGAGCGGATGCGCGAAGAAGCGGTTCAGTTTGCTCAACAGCTTGCCCAAAAAAACCAACAGTACGAAAGTCTGATCCAGCGTGGAGAAGGCGCACTCGTACAGCAAATCAAATCCAAGGCGCAGATTGCCCTTGAGCAAGCCAAATATCGCTACAAAGAAGCGTATGAACAGGGTGATTCTGAAAAGATCATCGCTGCACAAGAGAGTCTGTTGAATGCACAGACGGAGTTTCGGGAGGCCGAGCGTTACGAGCGTAACCTTCAGTCTCGACCCAAACCCCAGCCGCAAGAACAAGTTGTTCAGCAGCCGCAACAATCTTATCAGCCGGTGCCTTTGCCGCAGCCGTCTGCAAAAACGATGGCATGGACCCAAGAGAATCCATGGTTCGGTGCGAACCGAGAAATGACCGCTCTAGCCTATGCCACGCATGAAAGTCTGATCCGTGATCAAGGTATTAAGCCTGACACAGATGAGTACTATGAAAAGATTAACGCAACCATGCGGTTGCGCTTTCCGGACTACTTTGAAGAGGAAGCTCCGGCAACCCAAACAAAGCGTCCTTCTACGGTGGTCGCTCCCTCCAACCGGAGTAATGGAGCTAAACCCCGCAAAATCCAGCTAACTGCGACACAAGTCTCCCTCGCTAAGAGACTGGGATTAACCCCGGAGCAGTATGCCAAACAACTCATTAAGGAGAGTTCAAATGGCTAATGAGCGCAGTGTTCGTATTGAACGGCAAGCCGAGTCGCGACCGAGCGATACTTGGTTGCCGCAATCCTCACTTCCGGTCCCTGAGCCGAAAGATGGTTGGGTGTTTCGCTGGATTCGTACTTCTTCGTTGGGCCGTTCGGATAACACGAACGTCTCTCGCCAGTTCCGTGAGGGCTGGGAACCTGTCAAGGCAGAAGATCATCCTGAACTGATGGTCATGTCTGACATTAATTCTCAGTTCAAAGGGAACGTGGAAGTGGGTGGTTTGCTGTTATGCAAAGCCCCGCTTGAGAAGATGAAAGCCAGAGAGAAATACTTTCAAAACATTTCGGATAAGCAGATCGAAGGTGTGGACCGCAGTTTCTTGCGGGAAAACGATCCGCGAATGCCGCTTCTGAATCCAGAGCGGTCTACGCGCACCACTTTCGGAAGAGGTTAAACCCTTATCTATCAATTATTTAGAGGTATTTTCAAATGGCTTCAGGAACTGATGTGACGGCCCCTTATGGGCTGAAGCCGATCAACCTGATCGGCGGTCAGGTATATGCGGGTTCTACCCGTATGTACCCGATTCAGTACGGCTATGCGACGAACATCTTCAATGGTGATTTCGTCAAGGTCGTGCGTGGTTCCGTGACTCGCGCAGCAATCGGTGCTACCACCGCTTCAAACGCAGTCACGGGTGTGTTTGTAGGTTGCTCCTATACGGACCCTGTCAGCAAGAACAAGCGTTTCAGCCAGTACTGGCCTGCTTCGACCTTGGCTGGCGATGCGGTGGCGTATGTTGTTGACGATCCGGATGCTGTGTTTAAAGCGGCTGTCTGCTCGGCTACGACCGTCATGGCTTCGGGTGCGTATGCATTGGTGGGAACTAACCTGTCGATGATCGACAACTCAGGTGATGTAAACACCGGCAACTCTAAGAACGCGATCCTTGCTCCGGACGATACGCCTGTCACCACGATCCTTCCGGTTCGTTGTGTGGGTGTGGTTCCGGAAACTTCAATCAGCTACACCGCCAGCGGTTCATCGTCCAGCACCACCTTGACCCTTACGGGTTCGGGCGCTCCGGCGGCACTTCCGGTGGGAACCAGCGTGGCGTACTACGCCAGCAATGGTCAGTTGATTGAGACGGGTTCGTTCGTGGACACGGCGGCAGCAGCTGGCGATACGTCAATCACCCTCAACGCTGCAGTGGCAGTGCCGGGTGGTGTAACGGCGATTCCGGCTTCTTCAACCGTAGTCTTTACGATCTACCGTGAGCTGTTGGTCAAACTCAATGTTCTGACCCATGGCTACTACAGTAGCGTTACGGCATAAGGGAGTTAGCACAAATGGCTATTTCACGCGCACAAATGTTGAAGGAACTCCTGCCGGGGCTTAACGCGCTTTTCGGTTTGGAGTATGCCAAGTATGAGGATGAGCATACGCTCATCTATGAGACCGAGACTTCAGAGAAAGCCTTTGAAGAGGAAGTCAAGTTGTCAGGTTTTGGTACCGCCCCAGTGAAAGCTGAAGGCTCTGCCATTGCCTATGACAACGCTCAGGAAGCGTTCACCGCTCGCTACAACCACGAAACCATTGCGATGGGCTTTTCGATCACCGAAGAAGCCATGGAGGACAACCTCTATGACCAGCTTTCGGCTCGTTACACCAAAGCATTGGCTCGCGGTATGGCGAACACCAAGCAGGTGAAAGCGGCTGCTTTGTTGAACAACGGTTTCACCACCTTCCAATCGGGTGATGGTGTGACGCTGTTTAACACCGCCCACCCGCTGGTATCCGGTGGCACGAACGCGAACCGCCCGACTGTGGGTGCTGACCTCAATGAGACCTCGCTCGAAGATGCGATCATTGCGATTGCTAACTTCACCGATGAGCGTGGACTCCTCATTGCGGCCCGTCCCCGCCGTCTCATTGTTCCGTCCAACTTGATGTTCGTGGCAGAGCGCCTCATGGAGACCACTCTCCGTCCGGCAACTGCCGACAACGACATCAACGCGATCCGGAACATGGGCGCGATCCCAGAAGGCTATGCGGTCAACCATTATCTGACCGACACCAACGCCTTCTTCATCATCACTGACATTCCCAACGGTATGAAGCACTTCGTGCGTACCCCGATGGCAACGTCGATGGATGGTGACTTTGACACCGGTAATGTGCGGTACAAGGCCCGTGAGCGTTACAGCTTCGGTGTCTCTGATCCGCTGGGTGTCTGGGGTTCGCCCGGTTCGACCTGATAAATCAACGCATGTTGATTGGAGAGGGGGCTTCGGCCCCCTTTCTTTTTGGATTAATATGCTGTTTAATCAAGATGTTCCGGGGTAATTTTTTAGCTCATCAGACAGACCCGGCTGACGGCATGCAGACTGATGGGCGACTTGCATGTGAGGATATTTAAATGGGTACGACTACTTTCTCTGGTCCGGTTGTCTCGGACAATGGTTTTCAGGCCGACACCCTTGTGATCGGCACCACCGTGATTACGACGGGCAATGTATCCGGTACGATTGCTGATCAAGTGGGCTATATCCCTGTCAGTGTGGATGGAACGACCAAGTACATCGCTCTCTATGGCAGCTTAACTCCGTAAGATTTTCTAGGGGGCGATTAGCCCCCTTAACCTAATGGAGATCAAGTATGCAATACGATGTGTGGGCGGTCAGTCCTGAATCTGACGATGATTATTTCTTTGAGTCGGGAACTGTTAGCGGAACCCTGAGTTTGCTGGCAAACGATCTAGGCTATAACGGAACCGGTTATCAGGTATCGATAACTTCTGACGGCGCAGATGCTGACAAAACCTTTACCGTAACCGGCGTTAAGGTGGGGGCTGTGGGCTATGATGGGGTGGTTACCGAATCGGTCACCGGCCCGAGCGCGAGCGTGGTGTATTCCACCAACTACTATACCCGTGTGGATTCTGTGGCGATCAGCGCAACCTCCACTGGGAATATTAAGGTGGGATATGGCGGAGACTTGGCATTCCCGCGCACCCGAATCAAGGGTGTCTACTTTGTCAGTAACGGCGCTTCGGGTTCTGTGGTCTTCACAGCAAAACCGAATGACACCACGATCTTGAAGTTGGCGGTTGCCAGCGGAACTTTGTCGCAGGACATGATTATCCCCGGCGAAGGGATTCTGACAACCAAGAGCAAAAATGGCGACTTCGCCATCATGACGCTCACCAACGTCACGAACGCTACGGTTATTTGTGGCTAGTTATGTCGAAGGACAGCATCCTCAAAAGGATTGGGGTTTCGGGGTACAACAAACCTAAACGTACCCCGAACCACCCCACCAAATCCCATGTGGTGGTAGCAAGGTCCGGTGATCAAATAAAGACCATCCGATTCGGTCAACAGGGCGTTTCCGGTTCTCCAAAAAAGTCAGGAGAATCAGATTCTTACAGGAAGCGCCGTGAATCTTTTAAAGCCCGTCATGCTAGCAACATTTCCAAAGGAAAGATGTCTGCGGCGTACTGGGCAGACAAGGTGAAGTGGTGAGCCATGGAAATGATGATATGGAATATGGTTCTCACATTGGTGGTCGGCGTGTTGGGTTTTGTGGTGAAAGAAAAGTTTGTTGAGATCAATCGTCTTGGCATTCTTCTCAACCGAACCCGAGAAGAAGTTGCCAGAGACCATGTGACCAGAGCGGAAGTTCGTGCTGATGCTCAGATGTTGTTAGATCGATTGGATCGTTTAGAGCAAAAGATTGATCGGTTAATGAGCCGTCAATTAGCGGAGCGTGATGATGGCTAAAGCCAAAAGCAAAGTGAATGAGGCAGGGAACTACACCAAGCCAGAACTTCGCAAAAGGCTGTTTAACCAGATTAAAGCATCTGCAACCCATGGAACCAAAGCCGGTCAGTGGAGTGCAAGAAAGGCCCAACTCCTTGCTAAGAAGTACAAGGAAGCGGGTGGTGGATATAAGTCATGAGAGAGTCTCAACGGTCTTTAAAGGCGTGGGGCGAGCAGAATTGGAGAACTAAAAGTGGTAAGCCATCTAGTCAAACAGGTGAAAGATATTTACCAGAAGCTGCGATTAAAGCTCTTTCCCCAGCCGAGTATGCCCGAACCACCGCCGCCAAAAGAAAAGGTAAAGCGAAAGGCAAGCAGTTCGTACGGCAACCCGAAAGCATTGCTGCTAAAACGCGCCGCTTCCGCCAGAAAGGTAAAGCCTAAGAGGAAAAACAATGGCAATCTCACGCGCTAATATGAACCAGCAAATTACTAAGCCAGCTCAGAAAAAGAAGGTGGCAACGGTGATGCGAGAATTTGAAGCCGGTGAATTGCATTCTGGTAAGAATGGTCCTGTTGTAGAGAACCCGAAGCAAGCGATTGCTATTGCATTGTCAGAAGCAGGGAAAATGAAGAAAGCAACAGGTGGACGTATTGATGGCTGCGCGGTGCGTGGTCTAACCCGAGGATAAGTTGATGAAAAAGGACAAAGCCAAGAAGGAACAGTCGGACGATTTGGTTCCCCGTTCAATGTTGCCTGATGATCCGAAAGCCTCTTTTCCAAAAGGCTATTTAGAAGGCAGGGAAAAGAAGTCCAGCAAGGTGGAAAAGAAAGCCATGGGTGGTCGCATTGATGGCTGCGCGGTTCGTGGTTTGACGAGGGCGTAACCATGATGCGAGGAATGGGATTGCTTTCCTCATTGATGGGAAAGAAAAGAATGCGTAATGGCATGGACGATGGTGAATCCAGCGTTTCTATTACCATCGAAAAAGAAATGGAAAGGCCTGATGAGATGATGGGCGGTGGTCGTATGCGTTATGCCAAAGGCGGACGCATTGATGGTTGTGCGATCAAAGGTAAAACCAAAGGTACTTATCGATAATGGCAACCAGCGGCACAGCGACGTTTAATCCGGACTTTGCGGAGATCGTAGAGGAAGCCTACGAACGTGCAGGTTTGGAATTGCGGACAGGGTATGACCTGAGAACCGCCCGTCGCTCCATGAATTTTATGGCTCAGGAATGGCAGAACCGAGGCATTAATTTGTGGACGGTCGCAACCGGTTCCCAAACTTTGACTGCGGGAACCTATACCTACACGATGCCAGCCGACACCATCGACCTGATGGAACATCAGTTGCGTATTTACGATGGGAACACCGCTCTTCAAGCTGACTACAGTTTGGCTCGTATTTCGGTATCTGATTACGCCCAGTTAAACAACAAGCTCACCCAAGGCCGTCCTCTACAAATTTATGTGGATCGCCAACGGGATGCGCCGGTTGTGTATTTGTGGCCCGTTCCCGATAACGTGCAAACTTACACCCTTGTTTATTGGTATATCCGAAGGATTCAGGATGTGGGAGCAGGCGGTGCCAACACGATGGATGTGCCTGCACGATTCTTGCCTTGTCTGGTGGCGGGGCTGGCCTACTACATTGCCATGAAGAAACCCGAATCAGCGGAACGAATTCCGTTGTTGAAATCAGAATACGAGGCGCAGTTTGAGTTGGCGGCAGGGGAGGATCGCGATAAAGCGGCTTCCCGTTTCTTGCCGTATATCTCAAGTGTGACTGGCGGGTTATGAAATGTCGCAGCCTTTCTCATCTGGCAAACATGCGATTGGTTACTGCGACCGGTGTGGGTTCCAGTACAAGTTGCATCAGTTAAAGAAGGATATCTTCGATCAGATTTGGACTGGGAACTTGGTTTGTGAGGCATGTTTAGACGTAGACCAACCTCAGTTGCAGTTAGGTAAAATTCCGATGGATGATCCGCAGGCTTTGAGGAATGCGCGTCCAGATCAGAATTTGCCAGAAAGCAGAGATATTTACTGGGGATGGAATCCGGTGGGTGGCGCAAGGTCTTATGATGACCCCTTGACACCTAACACTTTGGTCGGCGCGGGAGCGGTTGGAGCAGTGACGGTATCGACATCATGAACTATTCAGAACTGTCCAGCTTAATTCAAGAATACGTCCAATCGACGGAAACGTCTTTTGTGGCAAACATTCCTCAGTTTGTGCAATTAGCGGAAGAGCGGATCTTTAACACCGTTCAGATTCCCGCTTTGCGTCAGAACTCGACCGCGACCGTATCGGTGGGCAATCAGTACATGGCATTGCCTTCTGATTGGTTATCGACCTTCTCGCTCGCGATTATTAATCCGAGTACGAACGTGTATACCTATCTACTGAATAAAGATGTGAACTTTATTCGGGAGTGCTATACGACTTCGGGAACCCAAGGTGCGCCACAGTATTATGGGATCTGGGATGACACCACCATGATTCTGGGTCCAACTCCGGATCTCGCCTACACATTGGAACTCCATTACTACTATTATCCGCCGTCGATTGTGGATGTTGGAACTTCTTGGTTGGGAACCAACTTCGAGACCGTTCTGTTATACGGATCACTTCGAGAAGCCTATAACTATCTCAAGGGTGAACCGGATATGGTTAAGAACTATGAGGACAAATACCAAGAAGCTCTGATGCAGTTAAAGCGATTGGGTGACGGATTGGAGCGTCAAGATGCTTATCGTTCAGGTCAAGTTAGGATTCCTGTAAGATCATGAATTTAAACGCAAATGTAGAGGTTGGATCGGTTTCGGTATTCACTACTGACAATCGCGGCTTTGATGCCGAGGAGATTGCAGATCGTGCTATTGATAAAATTATTTTCGTAGGAGATACCCTTGTTCCAGAAACTGCAAAGTTGGCTCAAGTCTATCGTCAACAGATTCGTAAAATTCTGGTGCAGTATCTGGGAGAAGCTCAAGAGTCTGAGCGTAAAACGGTTTACGAAAGACTGACTCAGGGCGGTTACCCAGAAGCGGCACAGTTTGTTAAACGGTTGAAAGAGGAGTAACTACCTTGGCTATTTCGCAAGCAATGTGTACATCGTTCAAGGTGGAGATCCTTGACGGGGTACATGCATTTGGTTCGTCAGTCATTCGCGCTTCCGAAGCGCCGGACGTATTTAAACTCGCTTTGTATACGTCTTCGGCTACGTTGGATGCAGCAACCACTGCTTATACCACTTCGGATGAAGTCTCTTCTTCAGGGACCAACTATCCTGCCGGTGGTCTAACGCTCACGGTTTCGCAGGTTCCGACTTCGAGCAGCACGACAGCGTACTTGGATTTTGATGACCTGACATTCCCGTCTGCTACTTTGACCGCTCGTGGTGCGTTGATCTACAACTCAACCCAGAGCGACAAAGCGGTGGCAGTACTGGACTTCGGTGGGGATAAAACCTCAACCGCAGGTAACTTCACGATCCAATTCCCGACCGCTGACGCATCGAACGCGATTCTGCGTATCGCTTAACGGAGGCCGTTAAATGGCCCTCGTTCTTGAAGATCGGGTCTTAGAGACCACTACCACCACAGGTAGCGGGACGATTACGCTCGCGGGGGCTAACCCCGGTTATCAGGCGTTTTCAACCGGTGTCGGTGATGGGAACCAAGCCTATTACACCATTGCGGGTGCGACCGAATGGGAAGTGGGTATCGGTACCTATACGGCTTCGGGGGATACACTGTCCCGCGATACAGTACTTGCCTCTAGCGATAGCGGTAACAAGGTTACCTTCTCAGCGGGAACCAAAGAGGTTTTCGTTACCTATCCTGCTGGCAAAGCGATCTATGCTAATGAGTCGGGCAATGTCAGTGTTGCGTCTGGGAAGATTATTGATCTAGCGACACCGACCGTTGCCAACGATGCGGTTAATAAGCAGTACGTTGATGATCTCGTAGCAGCCGGTCTGACTTACCACACTCCCGTTAAATACGAAGTTCCAAGTACCACCGGCAATCTCACTGCAACGTACAACCAACCGGGCGGAGCAGGAGACGGGGTAGGCGCTACGCTGACCAATGCAGACACGTTGGCTGCTTTTACGCCAGACGGAGTTGTTGCGTCTGTTAATGATCGAATCCTGATCTACAACCAAACCAATGCGTTTGAGAATGGCGTTTACACGGTCACCACAGTTGGTGATGGTTCGACAGCGTGGGTACTGACCCGTGCGACCGATGCGGATAGCTATGCCCTAAAAGATCCAAACGGGTTGGGGGAAGGTGATGCGTTCTTCATCACTTCGGGTAACACCGGAGCGGGTGAAACCTACGTCTGTAATACGACCGGCACCATCACATTTGGTTCCACAGCCATTAACTTTGTTCAGGTTTCTGCGACACAGATCTACATTGCAGGAACCGGCATTGATATCACTGGCCCGACCATCTCATTACAGACTCCGGTTACGGTCGCAAATGGCGGAACGAACTTAACTTCTGCCCCGACAGACGGGCAACTCCTGACGGGTAACGGAACCGGCTACACGCTCAATACACTACAAGCAGGGACCGGAATCAGCATTGCCAATGCGCCGGGTTCTATCACGATCACTAATTCCGCGCCAGACCAAACGGTTACTCTTTCGGCGGGAACCAACATAACGGTTGGCGGTACCTATCCCAGCTTCTTGATCTCTTCGTCTGGTGCGGGTGCTTCGGGTCCAATCTTAGAATCTGAAATCACAATCAGTGAAAACTACAGCTTAACTGCAGGGACTAATGGACTTAGCGTAGGCCCAGTGACTATCGCGGCTGGGTACAATGTGACCGTTCCGTCAGGGCAAACTTGGATGGTTTTAAATCAGGCAGCGGGTAGTGGTGCCGGTACGATAGCAACAGTAGGTAAGGCAATCGCTATGTCGATTGTGTTCGGAGGTTGATGAGATGGCGAATCCTAATATTGTCAATGTCAGCGCCATTTACGGCAATAATTCATTAACTGATTTAAATACCACGAACGCAACGGCTATCGTGAACAATCCTGCATCTAGTGGCAAAGTATTTAAAATCAATAGCATTATTGTTGCGAATGTGGATGGAGCGGTCGCAGCCGATATCACGATCAATGTTTATAGCGAAGATGATTTGGGCGGTACGGCTTATGCGCTGGCCTCCACAGTATCGGTCCCCGCAGATGCGACGTTGGTAGTGATTGATAAGAACACTTCGATTTATTTGAAGGAAGACCAATCTATTGGAGCTACGGCTGCTGTCGCAAGTGACCTTGTTGTAGTGGCTTCTTGGGAAGAACTGAACTAATGACGCTTCGCTATACAGGCGGGGTCATTCAAGCGGCTGCGCCTACAGTTAATATAAGTTCTGCTACAGGAGTTTGGCTATTAAGTCAGGCTTTGCCGTATCGTGCTGCGGGAACGTGGCCAATTCAGACTGTCACTATCATCCAAACTTTTCTTGCTTCTGGTACTTGGACGGCTCCTGCGGATGTGACCGAGGTGGAGTACCTCGTTGTCGCTGGGGGTGGGGGAGGGGGCGGCGTTTCTGGCGCAGGCGGCGGTGCAGGAGGATTTCGCACCGGCACAGGATTTTCAGTAGCAGCAGGAACCGATTACACAATTACCGTGGGTAGTGGTGGCGCAGGATCATCTGTAAATACTCGCGGTGTAAACGGCAACGATTCTGTGTTCAGCACCATAACTAGCACGGGCGGTGGTGGCGGGGGTTCTGCAAATACATCCCCCAATACAACCGGGGCCAATGGCGGTTCTGGCGGTGGCGGCGCATATACTTATTCCGCGCCATCCTTTACTCCTGCCCCCGGTGGTAGCGGCAATACACCAGTTGTTTCTCCATCTCAAGGAAGTAATGGAGGGACAGGGAACGCAAGTCCGCCCAATTATGGAGCCGGTGGTGGCGGCGGGGCTAGTGGAACGGGGTCAAATGGAACCTCTACGGCAGGAGGAAATGGAGGAGCCGGGTCAGCGTCATCAATTAGCGGATCATCTGTAACTTATTCAGGCGGTGGTGGCGGAGCAGGTCAAGGCGGTGGCACGGGTGGCGCAGGTGGCGCAGGTGGCGGCGGAACAGGGCAGCCGATTGCGGATGGCGATGCCGGGTCAGCCAATACAGGTGGCGGTGGCGGCGGGGGTGGACAAACTGCTGCTCCGGGTTTTGTCAATAAAACAGGCGGCTCCGGCGGCTCGGGCATCGTCATCCTGAAATACGAAGTCCCAACAACCACCACGATCTTCACGTTTAAATCCACTCAAAAATGGGTAGCCCCATCAGCTGCTGTTAGCGTTGACTATCTTATCGTTGCCGGTGGTGGCGGGGGCGGTGGAGATGGTGGTGGTGGCGGCGGTGCCGGTGGTTTCCGCACAGGAACCGGTCTAAGTATTACCGGTGGAACCGAGTACACCATTACCGTAGGCGCAGGCGGAACGGGAACAACGACCACTAATCCTACGGGCGGTTCTAATTCCGTATTCAGCACCATTACCTCCGCTGGTGGTGGGCAAGGTGGAAATTCTACTGGCCCCGGCTATGTACTAAACGGTGCAAACGGAGGCTCTGGTGGCGGTGGTCAGGTAGATTTGGGAGGTTTAGGCGGTACAGGTAATACTCCAGTTGTAAGTCCTTCTCAAGGCAATAACGGAGGAAATGGCTCTGGCCCATCGTACAGTGGTGGAGGCGGCGGTGGCGCGTCTGCTGCCGGAGCAACTGCTAATCCCGGCCCCGGCGCAGGAAATGGTGGCGATGGAACTGCATCATCTATTTCCGGTTCGTCTGTTACCTATGCTGGTGGTGGCGGTGGTGGATTTGCAACTGCTGGCACAGGTGGTGCTGGTGGTGGGGGTGCTGGTGGCCCGTCTAATACTGCTGGAACTGCTGGAACTGCAAACACCGGAGGCGGTGGAGGCGGCGGTGGCGGTGCGGGTGGAGATGGTGGTAATGGCGGTTCAGGTATCGTGATTCTGAAGGTAAACTATTAAAAGTTTTGAGGGCTTGAAATGGCTAACGTAATTGATGCAACAACCGGCGGCATAGTATCGACTGGCGATAGCACAGCAGCCCTTGATATCAAGACAGGCGGCACGACCGCTATTTCAATTGGTACGGGCCAATCGGTCACGATCAGCAATGGACCTCTTTCGGATGCAGATGGCAACATTCGTGCGGTTCCGTCAGTCGGTGCAGCCAAGACCGCTGAATACACCTTGACCATTAGCGATGTCGGGAACTATGTGACGGTGGGTTCCGGTGGCGGTATTACCCTTTTAGATGACGTATTCACAGCAGGCGATGTGGTTTCTGTCTTTAACGACACAACCGGCGATATCACCATCACTTGCACCATCACAACCGCTTACTTAGCGGGAACCGATACGGATCAAGCGTCATTAACGCTAGCGACCCGTGGCATTGCGACGGTGTTATTCACTTCACCTTCAGCTTGTGTTGTAGCGGGGAATGTATCTGCATGAGTGGGATAATGATGCTACTACTTGGTGGAGCGCCTGTTCCTCCTTTGAGCGCGGTAGAAGTCCTTGTTCAAGGTGGCGGAGGCGGAGGCGGAGCAGGAGCAGATGCTACCGGCGCAGGCGGCGGTGCCGGAGGATTGCAGTATGGAGCTGCGGTTCCTATTACTTTAGGTACAACTTATACCATCACTGTTGGCGGTGGTGGTGGAGTCACTTCTATTACAGGTATCGCAGGATCAAATAGTTCCGCTTTTGGGGCAACCGCATTTGGTGGAGGATATGGCGGCGGCGGCAATAGATATGGAACTTATTTACCAAACGGTGGAAATGGTGGTTGCGGCGGCGGATCAGGAACATTTCCTTCTGGAGGAAGTGTAGGGTCTACAACACAAACCAGCGCAACAAACTTTACTGGGTATGGATTTAATGGTGGACGAATATCTGGTGGAGGCACTGCTGAAGCTGGCGAAACAGACGGAGCATATACTCCCGGAGATGGCAGATATTACTCACAATTTTCCGCTTTTGGTGATTCCGGGTATTTTGGCGGCGGCGGAACTTTACTTTTAGCAGCCGACAAATCACAAGGAGGCGGTGGATGGAGCGCGTTAGATCCAGACCAATATCACCGAACCGGTACTAATGGGACAGCCAACACAGGTGGCGGTGGCGGTGGCGGATATACTAGCGACGCAACATTAAAATACGGGGGAAGTGGAGGAAGCGGCGTAGTTTTAATTAGATACGCTGATACATATCCTGCTGCAGCCTCGACAACCGGCTCACCGACTGTGACAGTTTCCGGCGGTTATCGTATTTATGCATTTACCGGCTCCGGCTCAATTACTTGGTGATTTATGGCGCACTTCGCACAACTTGATGAAAACAACGTAGTCATACAAATAATTGTCGTACATAACGCGGAGTTGCTTGATGAGTCAGGACAGGAATCAGAAGCGAAAGGCATTGCGTTTTGTCAGGCATTGTTCGGCGGTACTTGGGTGCAAACGAGCTACAACGGCAACAAGCGCAAGAACTACGCAGGCGTGGGCTACACCTACAATGCTGACATCGATGCTTTTGTTCCACCTAAGCCCTATGCCTCGTGGGTATTGAACGATGCGACCCAATGGGAAGCGCCGGTAGCAATGCCTGACGATGGGCAGATGTACTCTTGGGATGAAGATTCCCAGTCTTGGGTAGCGATGGCTGATTCAGGTTCCTTAACGATCTAAAGTCATGCTTGGTTTTGTTCCACTTTCAGCCGCACCATTCTCTGCTCTTGGGGAAGGCGCTGCTGTTGTTAGTGGGGTACAGGGGAACACTGCACTAGGATCTGTCACGGTCGCGGCGGAAGCGGTCGCCTTTGTATCAGGTGTTAGTGCAACAGGCGAAGTCGGTACGGTCACGGTTATCGGTCTTGCCAATGTTCCCGTCACAGGTGTTGAAGCGACCGGTCAGGTCGGTACGGCTGTCATCACAGGCATTGCCAATATTCCTGTCACGGGGGTTGAAGCCACTGGCAATGTCGGGTCGGTATTGGTTGCTGCCAATGCTGATGTCTTTGTTACAGGCGAAGAAGCGACCGGCGCAGTCGGTGATGTCACGGTCGAAGCCCAAGCAGTTGTTGGTGTCACAGGGGTCGAGGCGACAGGCAATGTTGGCACTGTCACGATCTTTATTGAGATTATTGTTCCTGTTACCGGAGTGGTCGGAACAGGTGCGGTTGGTACTGCCACGGTTGCAGCAGGGGCTACGGTCTTCGTTACGGGGGTTTCGGCAACCGGCGCTGTCGGGCAAGTCACTGTTTGGGGTAAGATTGTGCCGATACCGACCGGTCCGTGGACCCCGATTAGTACTTCAGATTCACAGACTTGGACACCGATCACCACATCAGACACACAAACTTGGACGAAGATAGCGGCCTAGAGGTTTAAACATGGCAACTTACAGTACAAATCTCGCCCTCACTTTGATCAATACTGGTGATCAAGCCGGTACGTGGGGCGTTACTACGAATACAAACCTCGGCACGTTGCTGGAGCAGGCGATCTCTGGCTATGTGACCCAAGCTATCACAGACGGTGCCGATACCACCATCACCATCCCGAATGGTTCTACGGGTGTAGCCCGTAACATGTATATCGAATGCACGGGA
>Ga0208644_1000095_pt1 | contig 56048 bp, 93 predicted proteins | sample VirMetDEL_Nov_18_FD_184517 | JGI IMG/M metagenome (GOLD analysis project Ga0208644, IMG submission 184517) | Aqueous microbial communities from the Delaware River and Bay under freshwater to marine salinity gradient to study organic matter... | ecosystem: Environmental > Aquatic > Marine >...
AAAAAAAAAAAAAATAAATAAAATCTGGAAGAGAAAAACTGGCGGAAGGCCAAGGTTAGACCCATACGGGAGTCAGGACCGGGGGGGCTTAGGGTCAGGGCCACCCCTAGGGGGCTGGAGAGGGGAAGGGGTTACTTTTCAAAACACCCCACAAAAAGACGACTCTATTGTGCTTTTCATAAATCCCCCTTTAGAGTCGGCTCTACCATTTCGCGGGCGCGATAGCGCCACCATTTCGCGAGCACGAGAAGCCCCGCGCTGCGGCCCTACCATTTCGGGCGAGCGGAAAGAAGCACGAAGTGCTGCTACCATTTCGCGGGAGCACAAGGCAAAGCCCCTGGGCCGAAGGCCGGGCAGCGCCCGGACAAAGAAAAACCCCCGGAGAATTAACTCCGGGGGTGGATTAGCGAACCCTGATAGCTTCGACATAGTATTCACAGTCTGAGGGGGAATACTCCAGCATTTCATTGGCAAAAAGTCCGGGCTTCCAGCTTGCCACGTAAGCGGCATAGGATTGGAGACTCCGGTATTTTTCCCGCCTGTTTAGGCGAAAGCAGACCGCTTCCGCTTTATGCCGGTAAACGAAAAGCCCCATAACGTCATTGGACTCATAGGGCACGCGATATTTAATCGCGTAAAGCTCTGTGCGCATTGTAGGCTCCTGAAGATTACGAAAACGGGGGGCCGTAGCCCCCCGTCATTGTTACGCGAAAAGATCGTCCAAGCCTTCGACGCCTTGCGCCGCCTTCTTCTTCCGCGTGTTGAACTCCTTTTCGACGGCGGCGGCGAATTTCGGCGCAAGAAGCGCCTTTGCCAAAAGCGCCTCGAAAGTCGCCTTTTCGTCCGGCTTCGAACGCTTCGGCATTTCGACAAGGGTTGTTTCCCCCTTGGCTTTGCGCTTTTCGTTTTCGGCGCGGACTCCGTTTTCAAGTAGTTCGATGGCAATCGCGCGACGGAGCTTGTCATCGTCCGAAAGCCTCGGACCCCCGCCACGCCGTGACGAAGGTTCAATGCCCGAAACGATGGCCTCGAACATTTCGCGTTGCAAAGCATCGCAAATTGCCTTCGCCGTCGCTTCGTCCGGGCCGAACGTGGCGAGCCCGATCCTCTTTGCCTCTTCTTCTATATCTTCAAGGCTCCAAGGCGTCTTAGACGTTCCCAAAATTCCGGCCTTTACACCGGCAATAGAATTTTTGATCTTTGTCGAAAAGCCAAGGGTCGCCAAAGCGACCTTTGAATTTTCCGGTAGATCATTCCATGCCGTGGAAAAGCCCGAGAAATCGAGGTTAAGATTTGCAAGCGTCATTTTCGACTCCATGTCAAAAATGGCCTTGCCGGTTCACAATGTCAAACAGCATGACAAGGCGCTTGCGCCTTGGCGAACCGGCAATGCCGGGAAAGCAAACCGATTTGGTTTGCATCATCTTTAAATCACGTTCGGGCTCCCGATGCAACAAAAAAGTGAAAGGTTGAACGAAAAAACTTTAAGCCCATTCGGGCCTTACGCCGCTATGGGCCTATGTGGGGTCGATCGGGCGTTGACGGGCCTAGGGCGGCCCGTGGTGCGCGAAAGGGGGCGGCCCGGTATATCCCTACCGGGAACGCCTTCGACGCATGGGCGGCCCCTTTCCGCCCGATCCCGCAACATGCCAGGGCCTTGCCCATCCCTAACTCGTTGATTTCATTCCCTTTCAACCTTTGCCATTCCGCCCGAAGGGCTGGCACAATTCTTGCCAGCCTTCCGCTTGCGGCAGCGCCTTGTCATCCTTTTAGCTGGCCTTCGGCCAGCTGCCAACCATCCGGGGGACTGGCCAGGGAGGTCCAGGTCGTAATGCTTAGCCCATCCCGTTTTGATAGGAGTCATGAAAAGGTGATGGACCTAAATCCCCATCCCTCTCCACTTTTTCTTCCCCTCGCCCTTGACACTTTCCCCCGCCCGAGTTATGGATGGTTAAATCCACCCCGGCCCCAAGCCCGAAGGGGCTTAACCTAAAAGAGGAGGCGAGCATGACTTACATTTCTCCCCCCGGTCGGGGACGCAGACCGGCCCCGGTGCTGTTCGGGGGAACGAGGCATTTGACGGAAGCGGATGTGGCGCAGATGTGGGCGGATGGCGGGGCGAGCCCGCTCCCCCGGATCAAAGCGCTCCGCTACAACCATCACCTGCTCGCCAAGGCCGTCGCAGGCGGGAAGAGCCTTCTGGAGTGCTCCAGGATTTCCGGCCTGACCGCTTCGCGCGTCTCAGACCTCAAAAACGATCCGGCCTTCCAAGAACTCGTGAGCTTCTACGCGGAAGAGCTTCACGAGATCTATGTCGATGTGCACGCCCGAATGGCTGCGTTCGGGACGAGCGTGATGGAGGAACTGCAAGATCGGTTTGAGCAGGAGCCGGAGAAATTCACGAAACGGGAACTGCTGGAAATCTTCACGACGATGGCAGATCGGTCGATTCCGACTGCCAAAGGCGGACCGAAGCCAGGCCAGGCCACTGGAGCGCCTGGGGGCGCGCTGAACCTCCAGATCAACTTTGTCGGGGCTTCCCCCGAGCCTTCCGACATGATCGAGGGCAAAATCGTGCTGGACCCCCAGCCCTAATCTTACCCAGTCGAAATCTTCGAGGGTAATGACGATCTTCGAGGGCAATGACGAAAGGACTTGTGTAATGCCAGCGAAAAGCAAATCCCAGGCCCGCTTGATGGGGATGGTGGCGCATGATCCGAAGGCTGCGAAGCGGCTGGGCATTCCCCAGGCCGTCGGCAAGGAGTTCGAGGTGAAAGGGAAGGGGGCGATGAAGAAGCTCCCCGCGAAAGCGCCGAGGTGTAAGTGACATGCCCCGATACAAGCTCCGGGTTCTCGGCTCGGAAATCTACCTCGACAAGATGCAGGGGGAGTTCAAGCTCCCGGCGACGGCGCAGGGCTTTGTCCAGTTCGACCCCCTGGCCCCGCCCGCGAGCGAGATGATCGTGGAGCTGCGGGATGGGAAGGTCAGGATCTGGACGCAGGGGCAAGGAGGCTTGCCGAAAGCGTCATGATCTCCCCCTCCACCCCGCCTGGCACACCAGTTGTGTGCATTGACGCCTCGCCCGGCCCTTACGGGCTGTCGATGCTGGAAAAGGGCGCGTATTATACAGTGGCCGGGATTGTTGATACGGTGGCGGGGAAAGGGTGTTTGCTTGAGGAAATTCCGACGGAGCGGGTGAGCGTCGCGCCATGGGGGTTTCTGTCGCTGGCTTTCGCCCTTTCCCGCTTCCGGTATCTGGATATTCCCCCAGCCCTCCTGTCGCTCCAGGCTGAGAGGGTGTTGGAGGATGTTTGAAGGAGCAAGGATATGGGACTGCTGAGTGAAGAAAGCGTGGAGCAGGAGATCAAGAACAAAGGTCTGACTGCTCCGCGGCTGACGCCAGAGGATATTGACAATGCGATCCTCGTGGAGTATTATTATGTGTTCCCTGGGACTGTGATGACGGTCTGTTGCCTGACGCTGGTGAATGGGTTCCAGGTGATCGGCGAGGCCGCGTGCGCGAGCCCGGAGAATTTCGACGAGGCGATCGGGCGCAAAATCGCGCGAGACAACGCGAGGCAGAAGATCTGGGCGCTTGAAGGCTATTTGCTGAAGCAACGGCTTTTCGAAAGAGGAGAGTGAAATGGCGAAAACTCCTGCTTGGCAGCGGAAAGAAGGAAAAAATCCCTCTGGTGGGCTGAATGCGAAGGGGCGAGCCTCTTACAACGCAGCGAATCCCGGAAAACCGGGGCTGAAGCCGCCGCAGCCAGAAGGCGGGGCAAGGAAAGACAGTTTCTGCGCGCGGATGGAGGGGATGAAGAAGAAACTCACGGGAAAAAAGACTGCGAACGATCCAGATTCCCGGATCAACAAAAGTCTGCGTGCATGGAAGTGCTGAAATGGCTTTTCGGGCGATAGCCGGGCTGGAATACGCGGCTCTCTGCACCCGACCAGCCTTCATCCCGAAAGGGAGGCCCCGTGGCGCAAAGGCTGCGGGGCTTCGTTACGAGCGGGCCGTCGCTAAAGCGATCCCGAAGGCCCTCGCAGGCCAGTGGTTTGAGTTCCGAGATGCGAACGGGCCGGGCCACTGCCAGACGGACCTCTTAATAGTCGGCTCGAAACGGGTCGTCGTGATTGAATGCAAGCTCTCGAACGTGGCGGAAGGCCAAGCCCAGATCAAGGATTTGTATTTCCCGGTCGTCCAGATGTGTTGGCCGGAGAAAAAGCCCCTTGGCCTGGTCGCCGCGCGGCATCTCACCCGCCTCCACGACGAAAGCCTTGTAGAAATCTCGCTTGAGGCGGCGATTTTGCGGGCGGAGCGGGAAGGAATTGTGCCGGTGCTGCATTGGCTAGAGCGGACGCCGCTGTGAGAGCCATTTTTTCCGCCTTTTCCCTCTTCCCGCCTTGCGCTTTTTCCTTTCCTCGTGCAATGTAGAGAGCGGCCCCTCCCCTTTTGGGGCGAAATGAGCTTCGAGCGCGAGCTTTTTTCGTGCTCCCGGAACTGGCCTCACCCAGTCTGGACTTGTGCCCGCGGGCGGTGAGGCGCTGCGCAAAGGGATGAGGTAGAAGATGAAAAAAGTTGCGCTGTTTGGCGGGCTTCTGGCGCTTGTAGGCGTTGGGGCTGCCTATGCCGGGGGCCAGTTCCCCAATTACCCGCAGGCCACTTCAAGTCCGACTAATGGCTACGCCACGACCTACCCGCTGACCGGAAACGAGCTGATCCCGGCGGATACGCAGCTGTCGAGCGGTATCATGCCGCAGACGGAAGTGATTTCCGCGGCGCAGCTGGCAGTCTACGCAAGCGGTTACAACGGCACGTATCGAAATGTGCTTATCGGCGGCGACTTCGGCACGAATCCCTGGGTTCGCGGCACGAGCACGAGCGCGGACATTGCCAACACCTTGACCTATCACGCGGATCGGTGGTGGAATCTGGGTGGCGCGTCGAGCGCAATCAACGTGTCACAGCAGACGGGTTCGACCGATGTATTCGCAGGGACGTATGCGACGCTGCGTTTTCAGCGGAAGAGCGGCAACGCTGACACAACGGCGATTTGCACCGGGCAGGTGATGGAGACTGTTGATTCGCTGCGCTTCGCGGGGAATACGGCGGTCTTTTCGTTCACTGCGAAGGTCGGGGCGAATTATTCCGCCGCGAACAGCGTTGCGAACGTGACGATCGCTTACGGCACCGGCACGAACGAGTCCAGCACGAATTTCGCGGCGGGAAGCTGGACGGGTTACGCAGTTCCCACGCTTTACGTGAACGGCACGTCGAGCGCGACGGGGGCGGTGACGCTGACGACGAGTTTCGTCCGCAACACCGTGACTGCGACGATTCCTTCGACCGCGAAGCAGATCGGTGTGAAGATTTGCTACACTCCGGTTGGAACGGCTGGTGCGAATGACTGGCTGGAGTTCGGTCAGGCTCAGTTGGAAGCAACGGGGCAGGCGGTCTCGACGGCGGTTGCGAGTGTGTTCGAGACGATGCACCCGACTTTTGTCCAGGTGCGTGCGCAGCGTCATGCGTGGGTGCTGACGGAACCGGCGGCTGATGTGTGTCAGGGTGCTGGCTATTCCACGGCTACGACTGGTGCGAGGATTGTGATTGCTAACCCAGTCACGATGCGGGCAGCGCCGACGGTGAGCAGCATTGGTGCAACGCTGGCGAACACGACTTGGAAGGTGCAGGACGCGGCGACGCCGATTGTGCTTTCCACGCCGTTCCTTGCGACCTACACCGCGAACACTGTGGCGAACATCAATCTGACCGCGACGACTGGTGCGAGCCAGACGGTGGGCCGTGGCGTGTTGCTGTGCGGCGCCGGTGGTGGAGGCAAGCTGCTGGTCAGCGCCGATCTGTAAGGCTGAAAGGCGGGGCACATTTCGCCCCGCCTCTTCCCTTTTAGGCTATTTTGGAGAAACGCTATGTCAGACGCAGGATTTTACGATTATCAGACGGGCGTGAAAACAAAGCTCGTGCCCATGTCTGATGGACAGGGAATGTATGCGCCTGCGGTTGTGGCGTTTGGACCGCTAGCCCCAGCAGATTATGACTATATCGACATGTCATATACTGGAGCGAATTTGACTACTGTGGTGTATAAGTTGGGCGGAGCAAGTGGAACGACAGTGGTGACGTTGACACTGGCGTATGATGGTTCGAACAACCTGATCTCTGTCACACGGAGCTAAAAATGACGTGGGTTTTCAATCCTTTCACCGGGACGTTTGACAGCGCAGGTTCCACGACCTACAACATCACAAACAACCCTGGCGGCTCGGCCACAGAGGTCCAGTATAATACTGGTGGTGCGTTTGGTGGGTCTGTAAATTTGACCTGGGTTTCCCCGGCGTTGACGATTGGGGAGCAGCAGGTTACGCAAGGCAGTCTTGTTCTGGCGAATACAGCGGCAGCGGCGTATAGCGTTACGCTGAAGTCGAGTAATTCTGCGACGGCTGCTTGGACCATGACCCTTCCTGTGAACGCAGGGACGAATGGGCAGGTGTTGCAGACGAATGGGGCGGGAGTTACAAGTTGGGTCGCACAATCTGGTGGGTCCGGCACGCTTACCGCGAATACGACTGCGACAAGTGGCTTTACCGCAGGGCAGTATTTGTATAGTGATGGTTCGCTGCTGCAAGCAGGTTCTTTTGGGACCGGCGTTGCGACTGCGCTTGCGGTCAATGCAGGCTCTGCTGGCTGCTTCGTTCGCAACAACACGGCTGAGTCTATCTCCGGCGCCCTGACGCTTACGAGCGCGGCCCCGCAACTGACGCTCGGCGTCAATGCGACGACGCTCGGGCAAATCAAGCTGTTCGGTTCTACCTCGGGCGATGTGACGCTGAAACCGGCTGCGGCTGCGGGGACGGCGACGGTATTTCAGCTCCCGGCCTCAAACGGCAATAGCGGCGAGTTTCTACAGACCGACGGCGCGGGCGGAACGTCATGGGCGGTTGGCGGAGGCGGCCTGACGATTGGGACGACCGCGATCACGGGCGGCACGGCGGGTCGCCTGCTATTCGAGAAATCCGACAATACTGTTACGGAAAGCTCTCTGCTGTCATTTGACAGCACGAACGGCTCTCTGAGTGTTGGCGGCGCGACGGTTACGACGAGCAACCCGGTTCTGAATCTGACTCAGACATGGAACGCCGCTGTAACATTTACAGGTCTGAAACTTAACGTAACTGATACGTCAAGCAATACTGCGTCTTTGCTTCTTGACTTGCAGGTTGGAGGAACAAGTAAGGCTGGTGTTCAAAAGGATGGGTTGACATATAACCCTATTGGGTTTTTCAATAATACATCAAAAACCTATGGCATTGAATGGTTAGGAGGTGGAAATTCTACAATTATGGTTTATAGAGGGGGCGCGGCTTCTCTTGGAATTTATCCTGGCACAACTCTTGGGCTTGTCGTTCCATTCAACGCCAGTTATGGGTTCGCTTCCAGTAGCACCGCTAACGCTAATTCGGACACGCTTATCACCAGGGCTGCGGCTGCGACTTTCCAGCTAGGTGCTGCCGACGCCGCCGCCCCGGTCGCTCAGACGTTACAGGTTCAGTCCGCCACTGGTTCACCCAACGTCGCCGGGGCCAATTTCACGATCAACGGTTCCCGTGGCACTGGTTCCGGGGCAGGTGGGTCCATTATCTTTCAAGTCGCTCCTGCTGGAACAGGCGGTGGGACCACCCCGAACCCGCTTGCGACAGTCTTAACAATTTCATCTGATAAGAAACTGACTTTGAACGGCGGGGTATTTGATTACGGCGTCACAACGGCGAGCGTGTTTAATCTTAATGCTAACACACAGATCACATCAGGAAGTGGTTGGGTTAAGTGCGCGTATATTCAAAACGCTGCAGACACTGCAGAATGTGATTTGCGAACCGCAAGCACAATTAGGTTGTATGGTGGGGCGAACTCTTTTGCGGTTGTTTCAACGGGAGCGCAGCTAGCAAGCACAAAATCATTGGCATGGACGAGTTCAACAGATATTGGCACAGCGGATACATTTTTAACACGCTCGGCGGCTGCGACGATCCAATTTGGCGCGGCCGACGCTGCCGCTCCAGTCGCGCAAACCTTGCAGGTTCAATCCGTTGTTGGCGGAACGAGCGACACGGCTGGCGCGGCGTTTACGATCCAAGGTTCGCGCGGCACAGGAACCGGCGCGGGTGGGTCGATCATCTTCAAGACTGCCCCGGCGGGTAGTTCTGGAACGTCACAGAACACGGCTATAGACAGGCAAATAATTGTTGCTGCCGGTAAATCACTTACAGATAACACAGCAACTTCGCTATTTGAAATTGCACTCCCTACGCTTTCAATGGCTGGCGGAGTGATAGAGGCCACTGTTATCTGCACAGATGGAACAGACATGCAGTCTGTTACGGAAACTATTACATATTCAGCGGTTAATAAGGGCGGCGCCTACACGAAGGATGTTGATGTGCAGACTACAAGTTCGGCTTTAAGCGCTGGAACGCTGTCCAATACGTGGGCTTTCCTTGACGGGACAAATAAAGTCACGATGCAATTAACCTCAGACACCTCTTTGTCTCCTACGAAGTTCCTTGTTTATTACAAGGTTCACAACAACTCTGAACAGGCAACAACGATTGTTTAACGGTTCGGCGCGGGAGGCGCTCATCCGGCCCGCGTCGTATCTCCACCAGATTGGCAACCTTGGAGAAGGTAGAATGGCTTACATTATTCTAGCAGGAAAGCGCGACACAGACCAAGGGGAAGCTGTGAACAAAATGGGAATGAGTGATGCGGACTATGACCGTGTTGCTTATTGGGGAGCAAAAACTTATTTCCCTTCCGGTGTGTCGGTTCCAGGTGATCCGGCAGCTGATCCTCCGATCCCGGATAGCGTAAGGATGCCGACGGGGGAAGAGGTTTTTAAAGCGATTACGGATCGAGTTTATGGGGATATTAAGAGGGAAGTTGAGACGTTGTTTCTGCGGGAAGCAGAGGAGAAGGCAAGAAGCTCGGTGCTACCGATTGAGTTGGTGCCGAGTGTAAAGTGAGTTTTCAGGGGCCAAGCCCGAGGTCTCTGAGGAGAGGGAAAAGGGCAAAAATGAGGGAAAAACATGAAACTGAATCTGACGATAAATGAAGCAGTTGCGCTTAACAACGCGCTCTACTTCGCGATTAACAACCTCAAAGACGCTCCTTTGACCTTGGGGCTGCGATTGGCTTACAACGCAAAGCAGTTGGAGCCGATTATTTCTTCTTTCGAGGATGTGAAGAAGAAGGCGTTGGAGGTTTATGGGGAGAGGGATGAGGACGGGCAGCTGAAGGTTGAAAACAATCAATTTGTGCTGACGGATCAGGAAGCGTTCAATGGGATGCTAAAAGATGCGTTGGAGGAAAAGTTTGATGTGGAGATGAAGGAGTTGACGGTCGAGGTTTTCCCGGAAAAAATCGACGCGGCGGTTATCGCCGGACTTTACAAGATTATCGTGGAGTAAGAAGGGGGGCAACGCCCCCCTTTTCCGCAAGGAGGTTCAAATGGCAAAGTGGCCGCTGCAATCAGATTGCGATGGGTTTTATGGAAACCCGAGAGGGATGAACGGGCAGGCGTCGGCGCGTTGGGAACGGAACAACCTTGTTCTTCTGCCTGCGCCGTTTGTGATTAAGTTTTTGGGAAGGCCAACGAAGCTCCGTGTGCATAAAAAATGCGCAGATGGATTTGCGATGTGGTTGGAGGCGGTTTGGAAGAACGCGAAGGAAGATCAGAGGACCATCGACCTCTGGGGCATGAGCAACTTCTCCGGGGCGTATAATTTCCGAGTGATGCGAGGGGGGAGAGCGCTCTCCATGCACTCCTACGGCTGCGCGGTGGATTTCGACGCTCCGCGCAACGGCTTTCACAACCGCAGGCCGCACTTCGCCGCTTTGCGGAAGGAGGTCGTAGACCCGTTCCTTGCGCTTGGCGGGGTGTGGGGAGGAGATTGGGACGGGGACCACGACACGCTCGACGAACGGTCGTGCGATGGGATGCACTTTCAATTTGCGAGGCTGCGATGACGAAGTGGGAGAAGCTTTTTTGGGGCGTGTTGGCTGTTGGGCTGGTGATTTCGTTCACGGCCTGCCAGACGGCAAAGACCATCATAGATACGTGCAGGGACGGGCTCTGCCGTTGAAGAGGAGCGGAAAATGGGTAAGCTGATGAATAATCCGATGACCACGATTACTGGGGTTTTGGCGTTGTTGTCAGTGCTGTGGAACGCGTGGATGACAAAAACGCTGAATTGGGCGGACCTCCAGACCGCGCTTGTGGGCCTTGGCCTTGTTGTGGCGAAGGACTTTAATGTGACTGGGGGCACGAAGCAGCAATGACGAAGACCATGATGGTTGCAGGATTTGTGATCTGTCTTGGTGTTGTGGCCTTGGGACAGGCCGTTGCTGTGTTGGTGGAACATGTGAAGGAGCATCTGCCATGATTTCGACTGTTTTGTCTATGCTGGCAAGTCTTGCGGGATTGATCTCGAAGGTGCTTGATTGGTGGAAGGCAAAACAGCAGTTTGATGCGGGGAAGGGGGAGGTCCTGCAGGAGACGGCGAAGGAAGTGGCGGAGGTGGTGGGGAAGGCGAAAGTGGCGAAGGATGAGGCGGAGAAGGAGCATTCCGGGGAAGAATCTGATGCTGCTTTCGACACGGAGTTCAGAAGGGACTGACCATGTTGTGCTATGGGCTGCTTTTCGTGATGTGGTGTGGAGAGCAGCAAATGCCGCTCCACACGTATTGCCAACTGTATGCCCCGGTCTACTGGTCGAGGGCAGATACTAGAAGGACGAAAGAACAAATCGACACGAATAATAGAGTATGGAAGTCGGTTTGTAAAAATCTCCCACATTCGCGGTAGCGTCTTGTTAATCAGGGGAAAGGCCATGCTCAGAGTTGTTGGTGGAATAGGGCAGAGTGATTCGATATTGAGGATCACTGATGTTGTAGCAGCTGGAGCGATTTTGACACCAGTATGGTGGCAAAAGGCGCATAGTTGGAGCGTTGTTTCGGCGGATGTTCTGCAATTTATGGGTATTGCATGGATTCTGCTGCAAGCGGTGGTTTTGATTTACAAAACCTGGATAAGAAAATGATCGTGGTCATTTTGATCTGCTCGTCAGCGTTGGCGAGATTGGAGTGCACAGAGCAGACTGCGAGGGCAGTGTTGTCTGTGAAAGCAGATCAAATTGGCTGTGCGTCGCCTGCGACGTTTGTGATGTTGACGGGTGGAGTTGGGGTAGGCGAAGGTGAGTTTGCAAGGGTGAAGTGTGGGAGAAGAAAATGAGAGTTATTTTAGCGTTTTTGCTGCTGTGTGGCTCGGCTGAGGCACAAACCTGGTCTATTTTAAATAGAACTGCGTCAGTTAGAGTAGATGCAGGGGGAAAAAGTTTTTTTGATTGGCCAAGAATAAAGCCTGGGCCGAATTATTTAACTACAAATGTAAAAGGGCTGAAAGGCACTGGTATTGGCTTGGCTTATACTATTCAAACTCAAGGAACTCCGTTTTTTGATTGGAGAACGAAAAGTAATAATACTTGTCAAGATACAGGAGGAAAGATTAGACTTTTTATTCAGCGTCAAGGTGACAATATGTCAATGCGGGGAGCATATGCACAATATAGGTATTGGGCGACAGAAGGTTTTAGGTATTTAAGTTCTGGTTCTTGGACTGTTCAAGCGGTATTTGATCCAGCGAAGTGGACAGATACGCTAGGGCAGCCGGGGACAAAGTATCCTGATCGGTTTAGACAGGCGATAGCATATGCGGGAAAAGTTGGTGTAACTTTTGGGGGAGGTTGCTTTTTTGGGCATGGTGTATGGGTGACTGGTGGGCAAGCTAGGATGACGGTAGATGCTTTCGTGAAGGAGTGAGAGATGAAGAAGATGACTATGAAGGAATGGGAAAAGTCCGAGATGGATAAAAAGAAGGATGCAAAATTGAGGAAGAAGGGGGTTAAGGAGGGATCGAAGAAAGATGTGGCAATGGACAAAAAGGGGCTTGCCGCGTATAATCGGGGCAAGAAGTAGGCCCATCAGGAACTGAGTTGGTCATGGACCTAACAACACAAGATGCGAAGGTGATTGAATGGCCAGAAAAGCTACAATGCTTGTTCTGGCCAGAAGTCAATGGAATGCCCGTGAGATACCGGGTGCTCTATGGCGGTCGTGGTGGAGCAAAGAGCTGGGGCATTGCCAGAGCGCTCGTTGTTCTCGGCGCGAAGAAGCCCCTTCGTATCTTGTGTGCCAGAGAGTTGCAGAACTCGATCCGAGACTCAGTGCACAAAGTCTTGACTGATCAGATTGAATACACCGGGCTCGGGGCGTATTACTCGATTGAACAGGCTAGGATTTTCTGCCCGTCAACAGGCACGGAGTTTTCGTTCGAGGGCATACGGAATAACGTCTCGAAGATTAAGTCGTATGAAGGCGTGGATATTTGCTGGGTTGAGGAAGCGAATAAAGTTACGAAAAGTTCGTGGGAGATCCTGCTCCCGACCATCCGAAAGGAAAACTCGGAAATCTGGGTTTCCTTCAATCCAGAACTCGAAAGCGATGATACTTACGTCCGGTTCGTGCTGAACCCGCCGAAAAATGCAGTTGTGCAAAAGATTTCCTGGCGGGATAATCCGTGGTTTCCGCAGGTTTTGAAGCAGGAAATGCTCGACTTGAAAGCGCGGAACCGAGATGATTATCTGCACGTTTGGGAGGGGGAGTGTAGGAAGAGTTTGGAGGGGGCGGTTTACGCGGATGAACTACGCGACTGTGCAGAAGAGGGCAGGATCACGCGTGTTCCGCACGTTCCGTCAAGCACCGTGAATTTGTATTTCGATCTGGGTCGCTCGGATAGCACTTCGATCATCTTCGAGCAGTATGTCGGGATGCAGAGGCGGATTGTTGATTTTTACGAAAATCGGCTGAAGGCCCTCGACCATTACATCCACATTCTAAAAACTCGCCGGGGATCGTCTGGAGAACTTTATGATTATGGAACCTGCTGGCTCCCCCACGATGCAAGAGCCGAAACCCTGGGATCAAGAAAGTCTATTGAAGAGCAGATGCGGGAGGCAGGATTTGCCGTCCGAGTTGTCCCGAGACTTTCGAAGTTCGACGGCATTATCGCTGCAAGGAGCGTATTCCCCACTTGCTGGTTTGATGCTTCGCGGTGTGAAAAGGGACTTCTTCATGCTCTTCGCCATTATCACTATGAAGAAAATGTGAAAACTGAGACGTTAAGTGCGGAGCCAAAACATGACTGGTCATCACACGCGGCAGATGCTTTTCGGTATATGGCGATCGCCTCGCAAGGGGAAAGTGATCGGAGGGGCTCGAAGGTGAGGGGGGCGTTGGCTAGGCTTGCGCATAATTCTGGGCTTTTTCGGTCGAACGATGATCTGGGGTGGTTGGGATGAACGAGAAATTTGACGCACTTATCCGTCGCGCGAGAGAGCGGTTTCGTCGTTGTGAGGAGTGGGAGAGTTACTTCCGGCGACTGTTTATCGATGATATTCGCTTTGCAAACGCAGACCCGGATAATAAGTTCCAGTGGCCGACGACGATGTTTAATGATCGGACCAATGCTGGACGCCCGGCCCTGACCATTAACAAAACTCGGCAGCACAATCTGAACATCATTAACGATGCGAAGATGAATAAGCCGGGGATTAAGTATCGGGCGGCTGGGAATGGGGCAACGGCGGAAGCGGCTCGGATTTGGGACGGGATCGCGAGGCATATTGAATATCAGAGCAACGCGCAGGCGCATTACGATATTGCCACGACGTTCCAGGTGAATGCAGGCCTCGGCTATCTCCGAGTCATGACGGACTACGTGGATGATAATTCGTTCGATCAAGACATTTACGTCTGCTCTATCCCGGACCCTCTGACAGTCTATCTCGATCCTGACGCGAGGGGGCCGGTGAAGGAGGACGCGAGGTTTGGATTTATCTTCGAAGATCTCCCGAAGGAAGTGTTTGACCAGAAGTATCCGAGGTATGTGCAGTATGCAGGGGCTTCGAGCTTCGGGCCAGATTTTGGCTGGAGTAATGAGGATCATGTAAGAGTTGCGGAATACTTCGAGGCAGAGGATGTTGAGGATTTCCTGCTGCTGACGGAGGGGGATGCCGGGCCGGTGACGCTGCTGGAGTCTGATGTGAAGCGGCTTGATCCGAAAAACCCGCTCCTGACAGACCGCCAGACCCGCCGCCGTCCAATCACACGCCGCCAGATCAACTATCACTTCATCGTCGGAAATCATGTGGTGGAGGAAGAGGAAAAGGTCTGGATTGGGCAGACTATTCCGATTATTCCGGTGATTGGAGAGGAAGTTATTATTGATGGGGTGATGGATCGGAAGGGGCATACAAGAGCGCTGAAAGACCCGCAGAGGATGTATAATTATTGGGCGTCGGCGGCGGTTGAATATGGAGCCTTGCAGAGTAAAACTCCGTGGATTGTCGGGGTAGAAAGCGTTGAAGGCTATGAGACATATTGGGCTTCTGCGAACACGCAGAATCATGCGTATTTGCCTTATAAATCTGTTGGAGACGATGGTAAGCCTTTGCCTCCACCTACTCGTGTTGAGCCACCTGTCCCGTCACCGGTTGCGCTGAAAGGCATGGAGATCGCGAACGTCGAAATGCAGATGGTTTCGGGGCAATACGAAAACCAGTTAGGGCAGCAAGGCAATGAGCGAACTGGGAAGGCCATCGCGGAGCGTCAGCGCCAAGGCGATCGAGCGACTTATCATTACATTGATAATCTTGCTCTTGCTATCCGTCAAGTGGGAAAGATTATACTTGACCTCGTTCCGAAGGTTTATGATACAAACAGGGTCATCTCGATCCTTGCTGAAAATAATGAGAGTTTGGAGGTCAAGCTCGATCCGCAGCTCAAGCAGGCTCACGCGCTGGAAGTTAATGAAAATCAGGAAGTGATTGGAAGGGTGCTGAACCCTGGGATCGGCACTTACGAGGTGATGGCGGATGTGGGGCCAGGCTATGCCACGAGGCGGGAAGAGGCGTTTAATGCGCTGACCCTGATCCTGACACAAAATCCTGCACTCTCCGGGATCATCGGGGATATTATGTTCCGCGCGGGAGATTTCCCGATGGCGGAAGAGGCGGCAGAGCGGCTCAAGCGGATGGTCCCGCCGCAGGCTCTTGGCCAAGGCCCGACGCAGAACGAGCAGATGCTTATGGCGCAGTTGCAGCAGATGCAGGAAGCGCTCAAGCAGTCGCTTGACGAACTTGCGAAGGAGAAGGGTAAGGCGCAGGCGAGGCTGGAAAAACGCGAGGTCGAGGTTTACGACGCGATCACGAAACGGCTCGATATTTTGCTTAAAAATGCTGGGCTGACGGGGCCGCAGACACAGCTGCTTGGGGATCAGGCCCTCAAGGAGAGCGTTGAGGTTCCGATCAGTGATACGTATGAGGGGCATCAGGAAGAGATGCCTGAGAGGCAACAGGACTTCGGGTTTTAGGAGGATTAGATGAGCTACTTTGATGAAATGCTCGGGAATGTGCCGGAAGGACTGATTGGCCTTGGCCAGGGGCTTTACGATCAGGCTACGAACCCGCTCGCCGCGTTGCAGTCTGTCGCGGATTATGCGTCGCATCCGCTCGATACTGCGGAGCGTGCGTATGGGCATTATGCGAGAAGGTATAAGAATCTGCCGGTTGCGCAGGAGACTTTCAGGCGTGATCCGGTTGGCGCAGCGATGGATTTTTTGCCGCTGGCGATGATGCGAAGGGGGGCGGGCCTTCGTCCGTTAGAAGGGGAAATAATGCCCCCAAATAGAAGGCCGGTTGCCGGGGGAATGGCGGGCCGTGAAGGGCCTATTGTGGAAGGGCGGGCCGGTGGCCCCGGTCTAAATTCGCCCCCACCACGGGCCATTAGCGGCCCGCCTATGCCGCCCCCCGCGAACAGTCCGCCAATGTCTGCTTACGACCGCAACATGATGGCAGCTTATTACCGGAATAAGGGCCGGGGAGAGTATGGCCCTTACACTCCAGGGGCGCGGAATGGCCCCTTCCGGGCTGAGGACTTCGGGAATTACTGGCAGGAAGGGGGGCAGTATTTCGATCCGAGGTTCGAGGACATTCCAGAACTTCGAGCAGTGCGGAATAATCAGGAGTTTTATTCGCCTGGGATGATGGATGAGCTTGCGGCGAGGATGCAGGCAGGGGATCGGAGGGCGTTTCGGGAATGGCAGTATGGCCCGAACGCTGACAGGCCGAATTATGGAGAGGCGCCTGCCGGGCCATCCCCTTTCGAGCGTATGCCGAGGCCGGGCGTGAAGCAGGCTCCCGGACCGAAGCCTTTTACTTTCGGGGGAGAGGGGAAAGGCTATTTCGGGGAACTGCCTGCGCCGGGCATGGAGCGGCCAGTGCCGGGACCTGACGGCTTTGTCCAGCGCGGTGGGCCGAGAGGGGGCCTTCCGGCTGGCATTGATGCTGGACTGTCGCAGGAGGAAATCCGTGCGATCCCGCATTTCGCTCGCCCACCGGGCACGGCCATGACCAGATCTGGTGGGCCGATCGAGGGAGAATTTTACGATGTGCTGGGTTTGCCGGGGCCAGCAGCGGCAAGGAGGAATGGCCTTGGCCGCGCGATGATGATGGGTGCTCCAGCAGTCGCCGCTGGGATGATGATGCCTGGCGCTCCGGGGTCAGGTGTGACGGCAGATGTAAGTCCGCTTTACGGGCCTCCGGCTGGAAATGCACTCGGGCCAATGCCTGTTGGCTGGGGGCAGAAGGATCTCGGGACTTTTGGGCAGGGCCAGTTCCTTCCGCCACTGGAGCAGGCGAGGGGGAGGCAGACGCTGCCGCCGATGGATGTTAGGGCTGGAAAGCCGAAGGCAAAGCCTGTGCAGAAGGCCAGAGGCCAGACTCCGGCCCCTGCCGCAGCGCCCGAAGCTGAATGGGAAGGGAACATCAACTACCAGCTCACTTCCATGCTCGATCGGTTGTTCGGGCAGAGGGAAGCGGAAAGAGGAAGAGAGCAGCAGCAGCGGTTGCAGGCGCAGGGCTATTACGGGCGATAGGGGGAAGAAATGTATCTGACCATTAGTCAGGAAAATGATCCTGCTCAATATCATCCTGAGTGGCACGCTCCTGACAATGTGCTGATGCAGGGGCTTCGTTCGGTCTATAACCATGCTCCGGTGAACGCGCGATTATATCTGGAGCATTGGTTAGGCCGGACGAGTCCGATAACGGAGAAGGATTTTCTGCCGGAAGATTTGCAAGCCATCAAGCAGCAAGATGCTGAGAGTATGCGGAGAAGTGCTGAGGCTTACGCGATGTTGCGGAGCAAGCAGGATGCGTTGACGCCGGGGAATGCTTTGCAGATGGATGAGATCGGGGGACTGGCTGGAGGAGAAACGCCGGATCAGGCGTATAGACGGCTGAAGGAAAGTTACGCGAGGCAGGCACTGGCGTATGAAAGTCGGGCGGGAAGAAATCCTGTGGATCGGTATAGGGCGGCGAGTCATATTGATGAGCAGGGATGGGGAAATGTGCTGAACGGATTGGCTGATCCGAATGAGCGGATTGGGACGAGTCTTGGAAGGTATAATGTGCTTGCGACTCCGCAAGGGCGGATGGCGTATGATCAGTATGACTTTAATCGGTATGGATCGGAGAAGGATGAACCGTTTTCGTGGGATTATGTGCTGCATCCGGTGAAGGGGCTGGATTGGGCTGCGAGGCAATATAATCGCCGCCCGCCGATGCCTGTGCAGATTATGTTGCCGAGAGGGGAATAGGATGAGAGAGGGACTCGTTAGGTTACCAGGCAAAGGTGCTCACGCGCATAAGCTGGTGGCTAAGACTGCGAAGGAAATGGCGCAGGAAGTGTATGAAACCTGGGCATCGAGGAGTGATGAGTTTTATCAAGAAAATCGCTCGATGGAGGAATATGTGGAGAAGTGCTGGCCGCTGTATCTCGATGCAGCTAGAGCCACACTTGCCCAATTATTAACGACGGCGCTTGACGATAGCTTGAAAGATCAAATCCATGATGCTTTAATAAAGGACGCAACATTGCGTCGAGGGCGTGAGGGCGTCTTGCAGATGAAGAAAGGTAAAGGAGCCTGATATGAAACACTTTAGAGAAATGCTGACGAGAAGGCCGGATGACGAAAGCGGCGCAGCGCCGCCGCCAGAAGCTCAAGAAGCTGCTTCGGCGCCTGTAGCGGATGAGGCCCCTGCCGAGGGCGGCGAAGCTGAGGCCCCGGTCGCGAAGCCGCCGCAAGGACTGCTTGATCGGATCGGGCAGTTGACGCGGCAGAAGAGGGAACTTGAAGAGCGGCTGGCACAGGTTGCGGCCTACCAGCAGCCCCAGGCCCCCGAAGGGAACGAAGGGCTTGATCCGAGGGTTGTGCAGCTGGAAATTCAGCGGCAGGCCCAGGAGATCGCAAGGAACCAGTCGTGGAAGGAAACGACGGATAGGGTTTGGTCGGAGGGGCTGAACAAGTATGGGGACTGGGCGCCGCAACTCAATAACATGGCGCAGCTTCTTGGCGGCATTCCGCAGACGTTGACGGAAGCGGCCATCGAGACTGGGACGCCCCATGAAGTGCTTTACCATCTGGCGAAGAACCCGGATGAGGCGGCGCGGATTGTGATGTTGCCGCCGATGAAACAGGCTGTTGCGATTGCGAAACTCGCGCAGACTATGAACGCACCGAAGAGGGTTAGCTCGGCGCCCCCGCCGGTTACTCCGAAGGTGCAGGGTATTGGAAGTGCTGTGGCGTCACTCGACGATCCAAACATTTCCATGGAAGAATGGGCGAGACTGCGGAATGAGCAGATAAAATCTCGTCGTAAGGGACGGTGAGGGCCTAAACCTCACCCCGGCTGACCAAGGGTATTTGGTCTGGGCTGGCTCGTAAAGCGACGGACGCGAGCACCGTCAAATTCGCAGGGGACTCCCTTCTGCTTTTTTGGTGGTGCGCGCTCGCGCTTAACAGGAGACAGCTCAAATGTCGAATACCCTTCTTACTATCAACATGATCACTCGAGAGGCTGTGCGCCTTTGGGTGAACACAAACTCGTTCCTCAAGCACATCGACACGCAGTATGACGATCAGTTCGCCGTCACTGGCGCCAAGATCGGCACGAGCCTGCGTATCCGCTTGCCGAACGATTACACTGTCCGCTCCGGCCCGGTTGCCCAGCCGCAGGATACGGCAGAAACCTCGACGACGCTGACGGTCGCGACGCAGAAGGGCGTCGATGTGACGTTCAGCAGCGTGGAGCGGAAGATGAGCTTGGACGATTATTCCAAGCGCGTTCTTGCCCCGGCGGTGAACAATCTGGTCGGTGCGGTTGCGGCGGACATTATGTCTGGCGTGGAACCGGGCATTTCGAACCTCTCTGGAAACTTTGACGGCGGCGGCAATCTGCTGTCCCCGACGCTTGCGACCTGGCTGAACGCGAAGGCGTTGCTGTCCATTCGCTCGGCGCCGACGGAGAACCGCAAGTTCATCCTCGACCCGATCACGATGGCTCGCACCGTGCAGAACCTGTCCGGCCTGCTGAATCCTGCCACGGAACTTTCCGAGCAGTATCGGAAGGGCGAGGTTTACAACGCGATCGGCTTTGACTGGTTCGAGGACCAGACGATCATCAAGCACACGACTGGTGCGTGGGCTGCGATGACCGTGAACGGTGCGAACCAGACCGGGACGACGCTTGTTGTGAACGCGCTGACCGGCCCGCTTGCGCAGGGCGATATTATCCGTATCGCTGGCGTGAACGCGGTCAACCGCATCACCAAGGTCTCGACCGGTGAGTTGCAGCAGTTCGTTGTTACTGCGGCGGCTGCCGTTGGTGCGACGAGCCTCTCGATCTATCCGGCCATTGTTCCGCCGGTCGGCGGGTCGAACGTCCAGTATCAGACGGTTACGGCTTCTCCTGCGAATGGCGCGGCCATCACCCCGATGACGCTGGCGAGCGTGACCTATCGCAAAAACATCGCGTTCGTGCCGGAAGCGGTTACGATGGCGACGGCGGACCTGGAGCTTCCGAAGAACATGCAGGAAGCGGCCCGAGAGGTCATGGACGGCGTGAGTCTGCGTATGGTGACTGGCTTCGACATTAAGTCGGACCAGTTCATCACTAGGCTTGATGTGCTTTACGGTTATCTCTGGGTCAGGCCCGAATGGGCTGTGGCAGTCGCAGACATTATCTAAGGGATGGGGGCGCAAGCCCCCTTCTCCAATCTAAGGAGCAGAGAACATGGCAAAAGCTAAAGCGTATCTCGGAGTTTTCGAGCACATGGAATTTCCCGATTACAAGTTCGAGGAATATCCGAAAGTCGTCGGGTATCGAGACAAGGAACGGATGACTCCGATCATCGTGAACGATGCGAAGGAGGAGATCGACTTTATCACGACCGGCGGGCCGGGAGCGGTTAAGACGAAGGAAGATGAGCTGAAGGCGGAGCTTGACAGAAAGCAGCTGGAGCTTGATCAGGCGAAGATGATGCTGGAAGAGTTGCAGAAGGCCAAGGAGTCGCCGAAGGAAGCGCCGAAGGCGGCGCCTGAGAAGATCGTCCTTGAGCCGAAGAAGGCGTAAGCTATGACAACTGCCCTCGACATTATTAACCTCGCGTTCAAAGATGCTGGTGTTCTTGGTGTCGGGCAGACCATGCTTGCGGACGACATTAACGATGCGCTCACGCGCCTCAACATGATGATCTCGCAATGGCAAGTCAAGCGCTGGCTGATTTGGCATCTTGTGGATAAGAGTGTTGTAAGCACGGGAGCGCAAAGTTATACAGTTGGGCCGGGAGGAGATATTAACGTCACCGTTCGGCCCGACAGGCTGGAAAAAGCGTATTTCCGCCTCCTGACTGGATCGCAGAACGTCGATTACCCTCTGGCCCTCCTTGCTTCTATGGAGGATTATTCAAGGATCGCCCTGAAATCTCTCGTCTCGTTTTCTCAGTGTATCTTCTACGATAGCTCGTATCCCCTTGGCAGAATTTATCCCTGGCCCGTCCCCCAAGCCTCCATCTACGAAGTCCATGTCTTGCTGAAAGACGTCCTTAGCACCTTCCCAGACCTTACAACTTCCTTCTCTTTCCCGCCTGAGTATCTTGGCGCCTTGCATTACAACCTGGTCGTGCGGACGCGGGCGGCTTACAGAATGCCAGATGATCCGGTGCTTGCCGGGCTGGCGAAAGATGCACTTGAGACTCTGCGTTCCGCGAACGCACAAATTCCGAGCCTTGTGATGCCGGATAACTTGGTCCGTCCTGGCGTCTATAACATTTACTCGGACCAGACGAGGTAAGACAATGGCAATTCCGCAGACCTTTATCCCAGGTTTTCGGCTCATCGACGGGACGGACCTGAACAACGCACTGGCTCAACCGACGTGGCAGAATAATGTTGCTATTACTGCACTCGCAGGTGGTGGTCTGAGTTCTTCAACCCCGACGCTCAAATACGGGCTGAATGAAATATCCGTCGCGGCTTCTGCGAATGATAGTGTTGTGCTGCCAGATGGTGTGCAGGGCGGCATTGTTTGGGTTAGGAACAGTGGTGCAAGCAATCTTCGGGTTTATACGCAAAGTGGAGATAATGTGGATACCGCTGCGTATGGAACAGTGGGTAACGGAAAAAACGCTCTTTTTGCCGCGTTGATCGACTCGGCGGGCGTTACAACCTGGACGCAGTTGACTTCGGCCTAAGTCCATTCGGGCCTCAAGTTGAAAGGGGTTTAAGGTGCCTCCGCTTCCGCTAATCCAGGGTGCATATGAAGCTCGCAGCGTTATTGCTAACGCTCAGCGATGTATCAACTTGTATCCTGAGATGAACACGAAGGATGCGGAGGTTCCTTTCACCCATTACGCTACTCCTGGGCTGATCGAACTTGCTCAAGGCATTGTTGCAGAAGTGCGACAGCTTTATACCGCTTCCGATGGCAAGCTCTTCGCTGTGATTGGGAACAAAGTTTACTACGTTCCAGATACTTTTGTGCTTCAGGAACTCGGGACGATTGCGACGCAAAACGGCCTTGTCTCGATGTATGATAATAAAAGTTATATGATTGTGCTGGATGGAAGTTTGTTTGGGTGGAGTGTGAATCTGACGACGTTGGCCTTCGCCACGTTCAACCCTGCGAATTTCGTTGGCGGGAACCAGATTCGTTACATCGACACGTTTCTCGTCTCGTCCACGGAAAACGCGAATATGCAGTCGAGCGACTCGAACGCCACGACTTACACTGCGCTGGCCTTGGCCACGATCTCTGGCGACGCAGACAAGCTTCAGATTATTGATGTGGTGCATAAGGAAATCTGGGCTTTTGGGCGGCGCACGACCGAAATCTGGCAAAACGTCGGGGCATATCCCTTTCCTTTTCAGGCGATCCCTGGGGCATTCTTGCAACACGGCATCGCAGCTAAAAGGTCACTCGCGAAATGGGGGCTGAGTATCTTCTGGCTGTCGCAGGATAATAACGGCCAAGCGCTTGTTATGCTCGGATCGGCTTACAAGGCAGATGTGATTTCCACCCCTGCCATTACCGATGCGATCAGCAAGTATGATCGGATTTCGGACGCGATTGGGTTCTGCTACCAGCAGGGCTCGCATATGTTTTATGTGCTGACATTTCCATCTGCGGACGCGACTTGGAGTTACGATCTGTCCACGCAGCTCTGGCATCAGCGGGGGTATTTGGAGCCGGACGGGACGTTGCATCGGCACCGGGCTAACTGCGTGGCTTTTGCGTATGGCAAAACCATTTGTGGGGACTGGCAAAACGGTAAGCTCTACGACTGGTCTTTGACTGCTTACGATGATGCGGGGCAGCCGATTATGCGGCTTCGCTCCTTCCCACACATCGTAAAAGATCTGGACAGGATTAGCTATAAGCAGTTTATCGCGGATATTGAAGTCGGGACGATTGAAGATCCGACTGTCGATCCGCAAGTGACGCTTCGCTGGAGCGACGATCGTGGCGTGTCGTTTGGGAATGGGCTGCAGCAGTCGCTAGGTATGTCTGGCGAGTATCGGACCATTCCTTCGTGGAATAGGCTTGGGATTGCAAGGGATAGGGTGTTTGAACTGTCGTGGACGGCTCCGGCGGCAACGGCGCTGAACGGAGCGTTTGTGGATGTGGAAAAACTGGAAACGTAATGCAACAGCCTCGTGTTCCGAACTCGATGAAAGAGCTGGTGGATGAGCATGGAAATGCCACACGGCAACTTCAACTCCTGCTCTCCGCGCTTGTGGCGAATAGTGTGCCGATTGGGTTTACGGCTGCGGGAGTGCAAACGGCGGCGGCAGTATTGCTACCGAATGCGGCGGCTGTTCCGACTGGATGGACGCAGATAGATACACTTGTTATAGGTGCGAATACCTATAAAGTTATCTCGATGGCTTAGGAGAGGTCAATGGACCCGATTACAATGGCGCTCATTGGTGCAGGAGGCTCGGCACTTGGGGGCCTGATCTCCGGCATTGGCGCGAACCAGGCGGCAGGGATTCAGGCGGGGGCAGCTAATCAGTCGGCGCAGATGAGCGCGCTGGTGCAGGCGCAGGCGCTTCAAGCGGCGAATAAGCGGTTTAAAGCCGCTTCTGCCAATCTCTCGCCTTACATGCAGACCGGGTCCAAAGCAATGGACCTGCTTATGAAGTATTTGCAGGGTGGAGCAGAAAACATCGGCGGGGGTGGAAGTTCTCTGATCTCGACGTTTCGTCCGACGATGGAACAGCTTGAGCAAACCCCTGGATACCAGTTTACTTTAAATCAGGGGCTGAAAGCGGTTCAGAACTCGGCGGCGGCGAAGGGGCTTGGAGCGTCAGGCAATGCGCTGCAAGGGGGCGCAGACTATGCGTCCGGCCTGGCTTCCACCACGTTCCAGCAGCAGCTCCAGAACTACCTTGCCCAGAACAAGCAAGCGTTTGACATGCTTTATGGCCCGAGCACTCTCGGTTCGAACGCGGCTGTGGCGAATATGCAAGGCGCGACGGCGCTGAATGGACAAAGCATTGCAGGCATGACGAACATGGGGAACACGCTTGGAGCAGGGGTCATGGGCGCGGCCAATGCACAGGCTGGTGGGATCAACGCGCTTTACGGCGGGATCGGTGCGGGCATTGCTGGTGCCTCGCAGTTTCCGATGCTGGCCTCGATATATGGCAGAAGCAATCCGCTGGCCGGAACCCCAAGCACATCGGGAATCCCTATGAACCTTGGTGCGTATAACTACGGTTATACAGGCCCAGTTGGATCAACACTTTCTGGACCAGCAATGCCCTGGTCGAATGGTTAAGGAGTAAAAAATGCCGGATATTCCCTTTCCGCAGGCTCCTGCTCCTGCCCACTTCGAGGCCCCTAATCCGCTCCAGTCTATGGCGCATATGCAGGGGCTGGCGGCGCAAGCTCAAGCTATGCAGCAGCGGCAGCAAATGATGGATGCGCAGAACGCTCTCGGCCAGGTCATGCAGGAAAGCGTGGACCCGGAGAGTGGAGAAATTGACATGCACCAAGTGCTGTCAAAGGGGGCGGCTAACCCGGCGTTGAGGCCGATCTATTCCCAGATGTTGAAGGATAGCCTTGCACAGGGGCTGGTCAAGGAACAGACCTTGAATAGCCAGTTGGAGGCGAGGAGTAAAGAGCTGGATTTGATGGGGAAGTTTGCGGCGGGAGAGCTAGAAGAAGCTGCTCGGACGGGTCGGAAAGATGGAATGATGCCGTCGTTTCTGGCGAAATTGCAATCGGCAGGAGTCATTGACGGTCGGCAGGGTGTGAAGTATCTGCAAATGTTTGGGCAGGCGAAGCAGAATAAAGTGCCGGAAGATAGTATTTTGCGGGGGATTGTTTCACATTCTGCGCAAGGCATGGAGGCTTTGAAAACTTCTGGCCTGGACCTCAAGACCCTGACCGCCCAGACTGAGTTCTTCGACACTACACCAGGTTCTCCGACGGAAGGGCAGAAGCGGCTTGCTCCGGCGTATATGGTGCCGGGCGCGCTCAGCCCTGGGCAGCAAGAGGCTATGGGACGGGGTGCTCCGCAGGAGGCTGCTCCGCAGGAAGCTGGTCAACCAATGCAATTGGCTTCGCCAATGCAACAGGATGCTGCAGGCGGGGGGTCGGCTCCTCCCTCCGGTCTTGCGGCTAGGCAGGAGGGGGTCCCCTCGCCTCCTCCTGCCGCTCTCGGGCGCGCTGCGGAACCACCGCTTTGGACGAAGAGAGAGGAAGAAGCGCGGCATCCTGACAGCCCGTGGGCAAAGCTCAAAGACGAAGTGCATATGGGGGCAACGGCAGCGCAACAGAGTCAAATGGCAATTTCCGAGACTCGTGATCTTGTAAAGGATTTGACAGAGCTTGGAAAGTCGGGAACAGGGCCGACCGCGGAATTGCGGATGAAGGCTGCGAAACTCACGAATGAGGCTCAGTCCCTGGCTGAAGGTATGAAGGATGATGATGTTTTCAAAAAGCCTCTCGTCGGGGCTTTGAATAGTCTCTCTAAAAAGTTGACCGGCTCGGATAATCCGAAGGAGTGGGCGGGGGCGGCAGAGGCACTTCAGAAGCTCGGCGCCTTGACGGCTATTGGCGGGCTGAGGCAGGCCGTCGGCTCGGCCAACAAGGTCACGCAGCAAGAAGTTTTGAAGTTCATGGAGATCTTTCCGAGTCTGACTTCGTCCCCTGCAGGCATCAAGAGGATGCTGAATTATATGGAGAAGGTGAATGATGCTCTGATTAACAGGGAAAATCATTTGAACTTTTATGAGCAGCAGAATAAGAGGGATCGGAATAAGGGGTATAATCCGACGCAGTTGGATCAGGAATGGACGGATATTCTACGGCGTCGCGGTGTTATTCGGTTTGATGGGGGTGAGGAATGAACGACTGGGAAAAGATGTGGAGGCAGGATTATAAACTGCCGACCGAAACGGCCCCGGCAAATGTTGCGCCACCCCCTGGCCCGACAAAGAGCTGGGAAGAGGAGTGGCACCATGACTATGGCCTGCCAGCTCCTCCCCCAAGAGCCGTGGCCCCAGTTGCCCGACCTGAGCCTCAATCCACCCCGATGGAAGCTCGGGCGCAGGAAATGGCAAAGGCCGGGAAGAAAGACTGGAATGTGAATGCCCCGTATGAAGGAGCCTTGCAGCGGGCACGGGCGCATTACGACCATCTGATTAGCATTGGCGCGTCGCCAAAGGAGGCGCTCTTTTTGACGGGGGCTGCGGCGTCGGAAAGCAATTTCGATCCGACAGCGGTACATGACTCGGGCACAGGCTACGGGCTTTACGGCCACCGCAAAGAACGCCTCGATGCAATGCGGGCATTCACCGGGGCGGAACGTCCGACTATGGAACAGCAGAATGCCTACGCGCTTTATGAGCTTCGGAATAGCCCTGATGTTGCGCTGGCGAGGAAGGCTCTGGAGTCTGCTGGAAATGCGCGGGACTTGGCGATCGCGGAGATGCACTACGAGCGTCCGCAGGGGTATAAGCCGAATGATCCGACTGCGGGGTTGAACTTTGCGGGGCGGCTTGGCTCGCTGAACAAGTTCGCGTCGTTCACTGGAGATGCAATTCCGGCGGGGGAACTGGCGCAGAAGTGGGGGCCGGGGCAGTCGTTTGTCAGTGGCATAGCGATGGGCTTTGGTCCGCAGCTTCGAGCGGCTGGAGCGCATTACATTGGCGGGCGGGATTACGAAACGGAGCGGAATGACTTACAACGGCAGGAACGCTGGTTTAAGGAACAGAACCCGCTGATGGGATATGTGCCGGAAGGGCTTGGAACGCTGGCGTCTGGCGGGCTGGCGATGAAGGCACTTGCCCCGGCAGCGAAGGCAGCAGCCCCTGCTGTAGATGCAGCCTTTCAGGCTTATGCGCCGAATTTTGCTGCGGCGGTGAAAGCGTATAGCCCTGCGGCTACGCGGTTTGCAGGGGGCGAGGCCGGGCAGATGGTGCCGCTTGGGGCCGAGGCGATGCCGGGACTTGGTGGCACGGCTACGAGATTTGGATCGAGCTTTGCTCAGGGGGCTGGGCAGGCGGCAGGGCAGACGGCGCTGGAGGGGGTGAGTCAGGGACTTGGCGGAACGCTTGGAGATACGGAAACGCCGCTGACGCAGCAGTTCGGACAGAACATGCTGATGGGTGGAGTGCTGGGAGCGGGGCTGTCGCGTTTTGCCAGTCCAAAGGCTGGGGGCGTGTTTCAGCCGGAGTGGGAAGGAAATTTGAGGGAGATGGGGAAGAAGGCACTGGAACAGTATAACATTCCGGTGCATCCTGGGCAGTTTGCGAAGGGGGAGGCGAAGCAGTTTTTTGAACACACCGCCTCGCCATCACAGCTGAATGCACAGGTGAAGAGGTTTAATGAGGAGGTTGGAAAGACTTTTGGGGCAGCGGATTTGAGGCCGGAGTCAGTAGAAGCTGCGAAGAAGGCCATGGGGCAAGGCTATGACGCCATTGCGGCGCATGTTGCTCCGATGCGTGCTACGACTGGAGCGGTCAACAAGTTTAACTCGATTTATGGACAGGCGGATAACTTGGCCGATCCGACCATGAAGCGGACGGTGCAGAGTATTATTGAGCGTTTGTCTGCTCGGGTGCAAAATGGAAGGCTTGATGGGCAGTATTTTAGGAACTTCACGCAGAAGGGCGGACCGTTAGATCAACGGCTTGAGGGGCTGACTAATCCGTTGAAAAAGCATTATGGGGGAGAGATTAGGAAGGCGTTGGAATTGATGCTGGAAGAAAATAATCCGCAGGCGGCGAGGGTTTTGAAAGCGCTTAATGCGGACTATAGAAGTGCAAGCACGGTTGAGAAAGTGCTGGAGCATAGCGGCATTGCCGATCCTAAGAAGGTTGCAGCAGCGGTAGATAGGAAGGGGGCGAGTGCGAGGCTTCGTGATCTTGCCCCGATTGGAGAACATCTGCCAGGGGTTAATGCGACGGGCGAGGCGCTTGGAATTGCAAAGCAAAAAGCTGAGCATGAGGCGTGGCGAAAGTATGGGTTTGGGCTTGGGGCGCTTGGAACGGTGGCGAATGAGGTTCCGCTGCTTGGCCCAATGCTTGAAGCTGGAGGTCCGCTTTTTACCCGTGGCGTTCCGGTGATGGGTGGGGCGTTGATGGCAGCGTTAGCGGCTTCGGCAGGTAAGCAAGCCGCGACAAAACTTGCGTCAAATCTTGCTCCGGTGAAGAAGCAGATTTTTGACGAGACACTAGGTCGAAACACTCGGCGTGTTGCACGGAAGGCGGTCAGGCCGCTGATGCACGGAGCCGTAAGTTACAATCCGCTTTATGGAGGTGAGGAATGAAGAAGGTTCTTTTAGCCCTCTGGCTGCTGTTGGTAGCAAGTGCGGCAAACGCCGCCACGCTCGTCCCGAATGGGCAACAGCAATTCATCGACGGAAATGGCAATCCCTACGCGAGTGGGCTTGTCTATTTCTACAGCAACTATCCGACCTGCACCATTGCCAAGAACACCTGGCAGGACTCCGGCGGGACCATTCTGAACACGAACCCAGTCGTGCTAGACGCAGCGGGGCGGGCGACGATCTTTGGCTCTGGCGCGTATTGCCAGGTCTTGAAGGACTCCCTTGGGAATACAATCTGGTCGAAATATACAGCGGATACGACTGCGGCAGCAGGTGTGTCGTGGGGTGGGACGAGCGGGGGAACGGCTAACGCTCAGACCGTCACGAGTAGCTCGTTCTCCGGGATCGACGGGCAAACCATTTACTTCTTCGCTGGACTGACAAATACCGGCAGCACCACGCTTGCGGTTTCCGGTGGCTCGACGATTGCGATTGTGAAGCCGACGGCAGCCGGTCCGGTCTTTTTGTCGGGAGGGGAGATTGTTGCGAACAACGTCGTCGGCGTGACGTATGTGCAAAGCACTGGACAATTCCAGCTTATCACGAATGATACTGGGGGGTTTGGTGCGACTGCTACTTTGGCGGGTGCGGCAACCACGAACCTAAACTCCATTCCTTCGCATGTCGTAAATGTTACAGGGTCTGGAACAACTATCACATCGTTCGGCTCGGGTGGTGCGGGAGCGTCTGTAAACTCGGTTTATTACGTGACGTTTGCGGGAGCGAATACGATTACGTATAATGCGACGAGCATGATTACGCCGTCAGGCTCGAGCATCACGACTTCGGCAGGAGACTCACTTGTTGCGGTGTATCTTGGCGGGTCAAATTGGCAGATTCTGGAATATAACTACGTCAATCCGCCTACGTATGTGAACGCGCAGACAGGAACGACTTATACGCTGCTAGCGACGGATTATAATAAGCTCGTCACGCTGACGAATGGCTCGGCTATTGCCGTGACGTTGCCGCAGGCTATCACTGCAAATGGATTTCCGAATGGATTCCAGACGTTCATGCAGAACCTGGGATCGACGGTTATAACGCTTACTCCTACGACCTCGACAATCAATGGCGCAAGCTCGTTGACGATCTGGCCGGGCGGGAGTCTTACGCTTACGTCGGACGGGGCGAACTGGGTGGCGAGAGGGAATTATCATCCTATTACTACAGTTTCAGCAGCTTCTAATACTGGCACTTCTGTAACCTTTACAGGGCTTCCTTCTGGGATAAAAGAAGTAATTGTAACCTTCGCAGGTGTTAGTTGGTCAGCGACCAGTAATGACATTGAAATTGAAATTTCACAAAGCGGAACATTCGCAACAGGCACTTATGTTTCAAATGCCGGTTTGTTGGGTGGAGCGTCGGGCACTACATATACAGGATCAACTACAGGTGGATATATTCTGACAAACTCTACTACAACCATTGCAGCATCAGATTTAATCTATGGTCATGCTACGCTAATAAATCCAACTGGAACGACCTGGATCGAAAATGGCCTGTTGATTACAAATGCCGCTAGCCAGGCTGGTCATGTTTCAGCAGGGACAAAGGCAACACTTGGCGGAACCTTGGATGGTGTGAGAGTAAATGTGTTAGGCGGGGCCTCATTTGATGCTGGAAATATCTCGGTGACGTATCAATAGACCCATGCGGGCGTGAGGACGGGGTGGCCCTAAGCCATCCCGTGCCTCTCTCTTGCCAACGGCACATAGGCTTCCTGCCCCGCCATCCTCTCAAACATTCCAGACTTTTCCATCAACGACAGAATCCGCTCGGCTTTTTCGGCGGGAGTGCGTTGGCTGAGGAAACGTAAGATCATGGAGCCTGGGATGGGTTTTCGGTTTTTGAGATACATTGTGAAACAGAACTGGAAGGTTTCTTCGATCACTTGATCGTCTGACCGCATTACCATGTCACGGAAGATTTGAGGCATCAGGGTTTCGATTTCCAGAAGCCAGCCTCTCGCCCTCTCCACATCTTGCCGTCTAATCACCTTCTCCTCGCCTCGTGACATGGCAGAGATCATGGCGAGTTTGAAGGCAAAAATCCGGCCACGGCGAGGGACGTAATTCGCGAGCTTTGGATGGTCCGGGATCGGGGCAAAGCCAGTCTTTTTCCAGCTTTCGATTTCTGAGATGGCCGGGCCATCCCATTTCATCTCCCCATAGTAACGGGAACACTCTTCGAGCTTGGTGATTAGGGTCTTTTGGATTTCGTCTTGAGCGGTGTAAGTGCCGAAGAGCGGAGTGTCGGGGACTTCAGAGGCATAGACCATGAGCAGGCGTGAGGTCCAGCCCATTGTCCAGGCAGCTTCGGGCAAGAGGGTTCCGAGGAAGCCAGGCTGGGAGCCCACGAGGAGCGTGGTCATGGGGCGGGGAATGTCGATCGGTTCTTTTAGGGAGTGCCTTCGTTCCTCTCGATAGGAGTCTTTGTGGTCGAACAGTTCATTTATGACAGAAAGAAATCCGAGGTCGTAGGAGTTTAGAAAGACTCCGAGTTCTGCAGCGAATACGAAGAGGCTGTGATATTCAAGTTTTTGGGACGGGCTGATTATGAAGCTCGTTCCGGCCTTTGCCAGGGCGTCGATGAACGAGGCGCCTGTAACGCTGTTTGGGGCGATTTTGAATTTGCGAGTGGCTTTGAGCAGGGACTCTGCTGGGTTGATGGCTTGAGAGTTGTGTATAACTGTGAAGTCGTCGAGAAGAAATTGATTATCTCCATCGACAGCTAATCCTGCCCACCAACCTTCATCTGAAAGGGTGATGTTAAATCCAGTATTTAATGGATTTTTTATCTGGCGTCTAGGTTTGGCCTTTTTCCTTTCGATCTTACAAGGGATAATGTCAATATCTCCACTTATAATAACACGCCAATACTCGCCAACAAAAGTTCCGCAAGTTTTAAAGCAAGATTTGATATTTGCGAACAAGCCGAGGGAACGAGAAAGAAATGCTACGTCCTGAGCGAGTTGGGGACTTTTCGAGATAAAGTCAAAGGAATTTGAAGGGCAAAGTGAACCGTCAGCGTCGAGAAGTCCAGCAAGAAGCTGAAGACGAGTGGAATAGGAGCCGGAACGATACTGCTCGGGCACAAACTTTGTGCCGCATTTTATGTCAGTTAAGATTTTGTTTATTTCAACATGGAGAGAGTTCTGACGTTGCTCGAGTTGGACAAGGGCATAACGATATGATCCATAACGGCTGACAGTAAGTCCCCATTCTACAGCTTGTTCTTGGACATAGGATACGATTTCTTGATCTGCAGTTGTAATGACAATACCATTTCTTACATCACTATCTCCATCCCCGAGTAGAAGCCCAAGAAAGTAAGGGTCGATTATGGGAGTTGGTTTTGGAGAAAAAGATTGAACTCCTGTTCTCCAAAGTTTCCATTCAGATTTCTGCCAAGGGTTCCATTGAAGCCATTCATTGACAGTTACGAATTTTATTGTCCCTGTGTTTGGGGCTCTGCTTTTTCGAAGTGAAAGGATATGATCTCCGTTACAATACCATGCCCGCCCTTTTCTCGGGGAGACTTTGTATAGCCGCCCAAAGCCAGGAGAATTAGAAAGAACTTTGCGAGATTGTCCATCAGGGCCAATCAGCAAATCCCCTTCTACAAGTGTTTCTACTGGAACACTTTTTCCTTCGTAGGTCAACACTTGCTCGCCAAATCTCAAGCATTTGCCGATGCCTGGCGGGGCGACAAGCATTGTGTAGAGATTGGCAAACTGAGGTCCGGCTTTAGTCATGGTCCAGACGCGCTTTTCGAGCGCGCCGGACAGTGTTGTAATGGCAGCCCATTTACGGAATAATGCCGGAGAAGGTCGCTCGTCCGTCATCTCCACAAACTTGTCAATAAAGTCCACACAAGCCCCCTCACAGCTTTTGGGACAACAGCGGGGTGCGTGTCCGCTCGTCCTTCTTATTCTTCCATTTAGCGAGGCCATCGGGGTTGGAGTCGGGATCGAAATTGCCCCAATTCCAGCCGACTTTGGCTTCGCCGGGAACGATTAGTTTATGGCCGTTATGCTCGAAGTCGATGTGGAAGTGGGAGAGGGCCTCAGCAATTACCTCTTCTTCGTCCAGGCTTTCGGGGTATTGGAAATAAAAGGCGTCGTGAATTTGTGCGATGAGCTGGACTTGCGGCATGTATTTCCAGATGCGCCAGAGGACGAGGTTTAGTCGATCCGCCGTCGCGCTCTGTGGCGAAAATGCGATCGCCTCCCGTAATGTCGTGTCATCCTGCGCTCGTCCGAAGAAGGTTCGCTCTCTTCCGAAAGGAGTGATGATACGGTGAGTTGTTTGGAGTTGCTGGGCGACCCATCGGTGCCAGCGGGGAATACCGGGGAAGCGTCCGAAATAGCGGGTCTGGAAGGACTCTGCGACGGGGACGGGAATTTTTGCGTGACGGGCCATGGTTGGAGGTAGTCCACGATAATTGCTTCCGTGGCCGAGTTTCTTGGCCATATCTCGGTAAGTAAGGTGGCGGTAGAAGGGAGTATCGGCAAGTTTTCGGTCTGCCTTTGCGTCTCCGGTCCAAGACAATTCTGGCCAGGCCGTTCGAGCAACAAGAGTGTGGAGGTCACCGCTATAACAAGCGTCGAGGTAGCTCCAATCATCAAATAGAGTTCCTGCAAGCCATCCGACTTCTCGACTCTCAGCTTGTTCAAGGTCGATGCCGCAGATTTTATGCCCTGGGTCAGCGATGAACATTTTTCGTAGAGAAGCGGTAATGTTTTGGAGATTTGTTCCTGTGCCAAAAGCGTTTTTGCTTGAAGAAAATCGGCCAGTTTCTGTTCCTGCGACATTGTAAGAAGTCCTCATTCGTCCATCTGAATCGACTTCAGTTTGGAGCACGGAAAGTTGCTTTGTAGTGTCACGGATAGCTAGGATTGTGGAGACAATTGGGCGGGCGTGGTAGTAGTTGTCGAGTTTTTCAAGGGCTTCTCGGTCCATCGAGAGCTTTCGTTCTCCTTTCTTCGAGGTCCAGATTTCTGGAATGTTCATGGCCTTGAAGAAAAAGTCTTGGAGCATTTTTGGGGAATTGGCATTAAGCGGGCGATCCCATACCGCGTAGGCGAAGCGGTTCAGAATACCCGTGAGTCGCGTGATTTCTTTTGTAAGGGTTTCGATGCCTTTCTGCCGCTCGTAAGGGTCAATTCGAAAGCCCATCTGCATCATTGTGAGGCTTGGGGCTTGGAGGGCGCGAGAGAAGTCGTAGATGGCTGGGGCCGGGCCTAGAGCGCGGAGTGCGTTCAAGACTTCGTGCGTGATGCAGCAGTCCAGGCCGTTGTAGATTTGTTCGTTCTCAGCAAGGGTCACGCCCTCTTGCAGGGTTGATGTGTCGATGACTGGCATGGAAAGTGCCTTAGATGAAGAGAAGGAAAAGGGTTAGGAGGAGCCAGGCGATAAGCGCCAGCTCATATCCAGTGACGACGTAATAGACTAGGCTGACAATAGCCATTGCTCCTAGCGGGGCCATTTGTGACTCCTTGCGTTGAACAGTCTCCGCCAAAAATATGAGCGGAGAATGGAGACGAGGGTGAAGATGGAGGTAATTGTGAGGTTTTCTTGGATACTCGGGTTGAAGTTGAATAAGGGAAAGACGAGCCATTGTGTGAGGAGGGAAAGGAAAAAGCCGGACGCGGTGTTAAGGCAGGCTTCGAGAAGGGAGTGGCGACGGGATTGCATCTCAGTCGTCCTTCTTAAATTCCGTAATCTTCTTCCCTCTCATCATCTTCCAGGCGGGTTCGGAAGTGTAAACGCTGCCGAGGAAGCCAAGGCCCTTTTGAAGCTCGGGGTAGAGGGCGTGGTGATAGAGCATAGTGTCGTGGAGGCAGCCTTTCGGACGGAAGCCTTCTTTTATGAGGTATTGGAGATCGTAAAGGCCGTTTTGGAAAATCTTGATGATTTTGGGGTTCCCGAGGATTTTCTGCACGAACTTTCGAACGTCTTTCTCGGCGGCGGGAGAAGGCCAGTAGCTTTTCCGTGCGTTCGCGTCATAGAAGGGAACAACCATCGCGTGAGTCGGAGACGCAGAGAAACCGATCATCTCGATCGTGCCGAATTTCGTCTCAATATCGCAAGCGCACTCGTCGCGGAGATGCTCTTCGACCCAGGCTTCGCACTCGGCAAGAGTGGGATTTACAAGGATGAAACGCTGCGGGCGGCGTATTTCGGGAAACTCGCTCTCGCGCTTCGCCTTCATTAAGTCTGCGATGGTGATTGGACGCCACGCCCAGTTTCGAAGGACGGCAGCAGGGTGATAGGTGGGGAGGACCTTGACTGGAAGGAGCGCTGCCGTTGCGACGGTGCCACGGAGGCTCCCGATGCCTTTTGTGTGAAGGAGTGCCCAGCAGGCCGTTGCTCCGAGCGCCACGACGAGGTTTGGACGGACGGCCTCCAGCTCTTCTTTTAGTCGATCAAGTTCTGGCTGAAACTCTGGCCTCATGTATTGGCCGAGCTTGCCAAGAGCAGGATAGGGTGAAGCCGTCGCAGCCTTTGTCCCACAAAGATCGCCAATGTCGTTGTTCATGGGCTGGAGGGCAAATACGTTTGTGAAAAAGCAGTCCCGCCGGGTTATCCCGGCCTCTTGCAGCATTCGGGAAAGCTCCTGACCGGAGTAGCCTTGGAAGGGCTTTCCGATCAGGGCTTCTTGCTGCCCCCACGCCTCTCCCACAAACGCGATCTTAGCGTCTTTCGGGCCAGATGTGTGAGCGAAAGCGGGCGCAGGGGTGTGCATTAACGAGACTCCTCTTCCGTGATGGCGAGAAGGAGCAGGGAATAGACGATCAGATCGTCAATGCGTTCGGAGATTGGCTGGGTCCGGTGACGGGCTACAGCATCTCGCCGGTCTTTGATGTATTGCGTGATTGTGTCGATGTGTTTGCCAGCAAGGAAGAACCAGGCGGTGGACATGGGAACGCCCTGCTGCTCTGCGAGGCGCCGGAAGTTTGCCAGAATGTCGCCGGAGTCCCCATACTCCGAGTTCTTCTCGGAAAAAAGCTGGGCAATCCGATCCATGGCCTCGCCAATGATGACGAGCTGGGGGTTGGCAGTAGGCGTCACCTGATCTTGCATTGGGTTCTCAAACATTCGTTTGCTCCTTTTGGATGTTTGATGCTGCACGAAGGACGCGGAAAGAGTTGAGCGCCCTTCGGGCATTCGAGACATAATCATCATTTATCTCTAGGCCCAGCACGTGGGCTGCGCCGAGGGATTCTGCTGCACGAAGGGACGAGCCACCCCCACAAGTGGGATCGAGCATTCGTGTGTTCGTATCGACGAACATCTGAAAGAAGTGGCGAAGGACTTGTTCGGGTTTGGTGTGTGGATGATGCTCCTTGTTGGTTTGGGCGGAGATGGCGTTGGAGACCGGCTTGACCAGCAGTCGGTCCTCGCGAGAGGCGATAAGTGCGGTTTCGTAAATTCGTCTGGGCTCGCGTTTGGGGTCTGGCACAATTCCGACGTTATCGCTTTTGACCCAGATCAGTGGGAAGGTGCAGAAGGAAAGTTGCGGGGCGAACTGGGAAAACATTTCGAGGGTTCGGGCTTGGATTTTTATGTCAGCGGAAAGCCAGAAGATCAGGTGCCCGCTGTGTGCCATCACACGATCCAGGTTCTCACAGAGGCAAGCAATAAGCTGCTCGTAAATATCTGCCGTGTCTTTGTAGTTGTGCCAAGATTGTTTTCCAGACCACTTCCCGCCGAATACGTTGACGCCGTAAGGGAAATCGCAGTGGATTAGGTTGAAAGGCTCGCCGCGATAGGAAGGGGCAAAGTCGAGGAAAGACTGCTGAAGGATGGATTGTTCGGACGGGATAATGAATGGCGTTTTGCCGGGGTTGTCGCGGGGCGTGGATGGATGGATTAGGTCGTCTAAGGGGTCCGGCCCTATCGCCCGTTCGGATGCGTCCTCAACCGCCTCTGTGGCGGAATGAAGGATGTTTGAAATCGCGTCCGAGGCGACTCGTTCATCCTCTCGCGCAATGAAATTGAAGGCTCGTGTTGCGGAGTCCATTTCCCGCACGTTTTCGCGATGGAGTTCTCGCGCGATCCTGCAACACTTTCGAACCCACTCTGCGGAATAACCCATGTGGCTGGCGGACTGAGGGATAGACCAGTCGGCGTTCCGCTCGGAAAGGGTTTCGTGGAGTGACGCGACGGCCTCGCATTGATCCTGCCAGGTCAAATCCTTTCTTCGAAGGTTCTCTTCGAGTTCGATAATCCGCTGCTCGGTGAGGGGGAGGTCGTCAAGCTGACGAGCAGGGATGGTGGGCAGGCCGAGTTTGGAAGAGGCGGTGAAGCGGCGCTCTCCGGCAAGGAGTTTGTAGGGTTCGCCATTCGGGCCAGGCTCGAGGGTCACGATGATCGGGACAAGCACTCCGTGACGGGGGATGCTTTCGAGTAGATCGGAAACGTCGAGTTCTTTCCGCTGGCGGGAAGGCCGGTCGATCCAGATTTCGGATAGAAGAATGTCCATCTTACTTCTCCGCAGGTAGGTATTCTACTCCAGATGTTCCTAGAGGTTTTATGAGTTTTATTTGAACCTCAAAAACTCCAGAAAGAGTAACTTGTGTATCTTGAGAAAAGCCCCGCTTTTTCAGATAATCTTCTATAGCGGTAGCAAATTCTGCTTTGTTCAAGTCAATAAGAATGTCCATGTGAGTGCTCCGAGAGGGGAAGAGGGGCCGAAGCCCCTCTCTTGTTGTCAGGCGTCGCCCTTGATCGTCTTGATGTCGTTGCGCGGCGGCTCGTCCGGCTTTTCCGGGTTGAAGCGCTGCGTCACGTAAACGAGAACAGGCTGATTGACCGCTTCCGGGATCAGCTCGTCGAAGGAAAGCCCTTCCGTCGCAAGGCCGAGGGAGATAAGGAAGTCCTTCAGCCGGAAACGAGCATCGGGCGTGAGGTAGAAGTTGGTAGACAGCTTCTTCGCCGCGAGGTCGATGCCTTCGAGGTCTGCCGGGGCAACGTCCGAGTCGGCGGAATGGAGCTTCACGACGAAACGAACGTAAGGGGTCTTGTTCTTGTTGTTGTCTCCGTATTCAAAGGAGGCGACAGTTCCGTGGTAGGTTCCTTCCGGGAGGGGGATCGGGGCCTGAACGTCGTCAGCTTTGACAGAGAGAAGTTCACGAAAGTTAACAGCCATTTTAGTTTCTCCTAGGAAAGCCCATCGCTGGGCGGGTATTAGGACAAGGCCGAAGCCCTGGCCTAAGCTCTGACAGCCTTAAAGTATTCTGCAAGGCCGGTTTCGATCGGGTAGCTTGGAAGCACTTTAGAAGGCGCCGTGTTCTTGCACTCGATAGTGCCTTGAGGGGTGGTGAAGATCTGGCGTTTGAGGTTTGACCCTCGGCCAGAGGACTGGACGAGCAGGACAGTGTTGAAGTATCTCCCGACTTTCGGGGGCAAGGCTTTGCCGAGAGTGTTTGGGTAGTAACGCTCCGGGCCGTTATCGTCTCCCATTGGTTTCATGTGGCAGTTGATCACGACGTTACATTTCACGCTCTCGTCGTAAAGCATACGGAGCATGCTCTCGACAAGGCCCTGAGCCAGGCCCCAATCGGACTGATGTGGGGGCTGGCCGAGGCGACCGTTGAGTGACAGGATGAAAGAGAGGGCTGCGTCGGACAGGAGGGAGAGGGAGTCGATTACGAGGACAGTGTTTTGATCCCAGGTTGTGATGGAACCAAGTTTGGTCTCGCCGTCGGTCCAGTCAGAAAGCATAGACGCACAACGAGGCCAGACTGACGCCTTGAACGGGATCAGCTTACCTGCGACGTTTTTCATCGGCTCGGTGATGGTGACGTAATCCACGTTCTCGATGCCGGACGAATACTTCCCGGAGGTTAGAAGGTCACGGAGAACGTCAACGCCGTTGTCCAGATCGAGGATACGGATTTTGTAGCCAGCTGCGGCGAGGGATGCAAGGGCTCCGGTCTTGCCTGATCCGGGGTCTCCGACGAGAAGGAGTTTGGTCGTGCCGGAAGAGTGATGGTTTTTGAGAGATGGCATGGAGGCTCCAGGATTTGGGGATTATTCGTCGTCTTTACTGCTGCCGTCGGCGTAGCCCTGATCGTAGCCAGAAGAATGGCCGTGCTCGTAGCCGTTTTCCCAATAATCCTCGGCATCAGACAGGATGCCCTCGATGACTGTTGACACGGCGGCGAGCTGATCTTCGGTCAGGGATTTCGGAAGGGCGGAGAGGTATTCTGCTGCCTGTTTCATCATATATCTCCTCTTACTTGCAGGGGGTCCCAAATCCGACGGGTGAAGTCGGCTTTCAGCCACTCGCCTCGGACGGAAGGCGGAAGGCTACAAATCTTGCGGAAGGGGCAACCGCCATACATTCCGCAAGCCTTGTCATTCATCGGCCAGTAATTGTTTTCCGCGTAAAGCTCCGCAGTAGCAAGGTATTGGCCGAGTTCGAAATACCATTCTTCCAGCACCGCCTCGTTCCGTGGAACGACTCCGCGTAGGAACCGGGTGAAGGACTGCGCGATCTGCGCTCCGTCAACGATGATCCCCTCGATCGGAATGTTGTAAACGATCTTCCCGGCGACAGCGTAGAGGGACATTTGATTGTCGGGGGAGAACTTGTCGAAGAAAGAGGAGTTGATTGTGGACTTGGTGGTTTTCCGGTCGAGGACGTAGAACTTGGAGGTCATGCTGGCCAGGCGGTCAAGGTGGCCGCACAGGAGCAGGCTCTCGCCTTTCCGTGACGTATAGCCCGAGTCGAAGCGGAAGGACAATTCTACCGCTGGCTTACCGTTCGCCAGTCTTACCGTTTCGATCGGGTCGTCTTTGAACTGGAAAAGATACCACATGACAGAACGCAGGAGCGTCACGCGATTTTTGTTCGGATCGTCTGAGAGCCAGGGGCGTCCTTTCTTCTCGTCCCATGTCAGCGCCAAGACCTTGCGGACAACATGGCGGAGAGCCTCGTCATAGTCCATCCCGCCGAAACGGAGATGGTCGTAGTATTCGAGGGCTGCGTGGTAGTGAAGGCCGAAGATTAGATGGACCGACAATTGCCTCGGCTGCCAGCCTTCCAGGATTGAAAGCTGGTAGTAGCGGGGGCAGGTCTTGAGTGCCCCTATGGATGTGCTGTCCCATGCGAATTGAAAGCGGGGGGAGAGCGTGGAAATTGAGCTATTTTCCGTCATCTTGATGAACTTTCACGAAGCGGTAGCCGGAGGAGATCTTTTTGTTCACGGAGTCGAGAGTGTGATGGAGGGTCAGCGTGTGGTTTATGAGTCGGTCGATGTTCTCGCAGGCTTCGTCTCCGAGCCATGTAGCGGATTGGTAACGGATATGCTCGATCAAGGCTTCGAGTTCAGCAAGGGTCATGAGGCACCTAGAAGTTGAGGGCATCGAGAATTTCGTCTGCGGAGAGGATCGGGCCTTTCTGGCGAGGAGCTTTCTTGGGCTTCGGCGTTGACTCAGATTTGGCGAACTTATCTCGGCTTTCCCAGAGATATGCCACGATCCGATCGACTTCAGCATCGGAAAGATCGGGGGCGCGGTTGATTAGCTCGTCCAGGCTGGCCGGGCTCGCTTCCGCAAGAGCTTCATTCGTCGAGGATTGAGGGGTCGAAGGGGACTGGTTTTGCATTGGACTTCCTCTTTACGTGTTGAACCCAGGCATGGACGATGAGGCGAATGGCTTTTGATCGCCCGACTGTCCGTATCCCCTGCCTGCACATCATGGCATCCACAAAGTCGAGATCTTCTGTGAATAGGTGGAGATGGACCTTCGTAGTGTCATCGGACAGACGGCCAGCCATTTAATCGTCTCCTAGAAGATCGGTCAGGGAGAAGAGCGGCTCTTCTTGACCGGCAGAACTTGCTACCTGTTGCACTCCCTTCTTCACGATCCAGATGTGAGTTGGGGAATTTGTCGGGGGACGGGAGATCTGAAGGATTTCCAAGTCCGGGTCACTCCGGCGAGCAGCGTAAAGGCGCTGGAGTGATACTTGATAATTACCTAAAAGCTCAACCTCAATTCCATGCTCGGAATGAAATGCCTCGTAAAGAATTTCAAGTTCTCGGGACATACAAGGCTCCAGAAAAAGAGACGGGGCCGAAGCCCCGTCAGTTAGGCGGCGTCGAAGAAGTCAGGGAGGATGTCCGCCGCCATCTCGCGAGTTGAGTTGATCCGGCGCTCCGCTTCCTCACGGATTTCCGGTCGGTTCTGGAGAACCTTGGAGACGTATTCCGCGATCTGCTCAGAGGTGTAGTCGGAAGGGTTCCCGCCTTTGCTGCGGATGGCGGCATAAACCTGATCCTTCGCGATCTTCTGAGCTTCCTTCATGATCGGATCGGAAGCAGCTTTGGGGGAGCGGACAACAAAGCTATAGGAGTCAGCATAGCTCTGAAAGTCCGCTCCCGCCGACGCAGCGTCAACCTCTCCCGACTTGAGGAGACGCTTTAGCTTGGACATAAGGCTCGTGCGGATGGAGTCCGCAAGAACGTGGTTGAGCTTTTCCGCTTCAAGAGCGGTAAGAACGTGGCCCTCGACAAAGGGCTGAGCGACGTTAACGGAAATCCCGTGAGGGAGATTAAGGACTCGATCTGACATTTTCGGTTTCCTATGCGGCCCCACGGGGCGGATGGTGACGGGGTTAGAATGGCATATTGTTTAGGCCATTGCAACCCCTAAAATGCGGGACTGTGAAAGAATGTTAGGTCCATTCGGAATTGTGGCCCGGATGGGCCTACCATCCTTCATTCATCAGCATAAGAACAACCATCAAGACGAACTTTATGGAGTAAGTTATTCCGATGGCGTAGATGCAGATTTGGAGGACTCGGAAGAGTTGGTCGTAGGGGTGCATGAAAGTAATCCTTCTGGTGTGACGACTATTGTTGAATTTAAGCGTGTTGCTGCGTAACATAGGAATTGTTCAAGGACAGCTGGCTCCAGAAAAACTTCGGAGTCGCCGTTACTTTGTGGGGCGCGTAGAATGAAGTGGTAGCCGTCGTGAGAGGCGTAAAGGCCGTCTCCGAGATAGGTTTCTGTTAAGTCAATCATCTTTTGCTCCGAGAAGAGAGAGGGTTTCGTGGAGGTTGTCTATGGCAGATGTTAGGTTTTTGATGACGCTCTTCGCGATCTCGAGTTCATCTTCGAGACGGGAGGCGTGGACGGAGAGGCGGTCGATTTCGTCTGCACCGAGACGCATGACGCTTTCCACGCTCGAACGGTAGTCGTAGGAGCGGAGGGCTTTGGATACTGGGTTCATCGAAGTTCCTTTCCGAGGTGAGAGGGAGAAAAATTCACTCATCATCTTTCTCCCAATGTTTAAATCGTCCACTGTTTCCTTCCCGGTCGTGGAAGAGATAGGTTATGATGCTCCACACCGTCCCTGCGACGGTGTAGCCGCCGATTACGGCGAGGGCGGTTATGAGCATTTGCTATTCCTTCGCGAGTTTTCGGATTTCCGCTGCCGCGCTAAATCCGCCAACCATTTTCTCGGCCTCTAGCGCCGCTGCTTCGATGGCGGCGTTCCAGCCGATCCGGTAGCTTTCATCAATTTCAGCAATGGCAGACTTCAATTCACTCCAGCTTAACCCATCCTTTAGGCGCTTCGCCTTCACCGCAGGGTCGAGGGCTTCACGCATTGCATCTATGCGATAACGATAGTTCTGGTCTGTTGCCTTTCCTTCCCAGTTACTTTTCCAATATGCAGACATAGCGGCCTCAATCGCGGCGTCGGACCACTCAACCATTGTCATTCTCCATTATCTTTCTTGCAATCTTCTCGACCAGCGCCCACGGGCTTTGCTCTCTATCGTGGGAGTAAATTTTATATTGTCCCATCTTTCTGTATTCGCCAGTTACGGGGTTTGCACGTGTGTAAAAAGTCCCCTCATAGTCCGACATTTTAGATAGATTGCTGACATTTAATGCCGTAGCTACGGCAATAACTTTGTCGTTTACTTTTACATAAATTTCCATCATTTTTCGTTCTCCTTATTGAGCACGGCGCGGGCGCGGCGAATGGCTCCTAGTTCAATTCCGTATATGTCAACCTCTTGCTCGTCTGGAGAACCCTTCCATTCGTTTGCCTCAAACGCAAACGGCTCAAGCGCCGCCTCCAGTTCCGCCACGCGGGCGCGGAGGCGGGTAATCTCTGAGGCGGCGGCTGCGCACAAAATGGATGGACCGGTCCCCCATCCAAGGCTCTCTTCGTGCAGACGTTTTACAAGGCTCATCCCCATCTCCATTTGTAGTAGATCCACAAAGCAACATAGCCAACCCAGACCAACCGCCAATCGAAATGCTCAATCAGCTTTTCCATCAACCCCTCCCAACACTTTGTCGATCAGCAAGACGATGGCGGCGAGATTGATCGGCCCGCGTATGATAATGTCATCTCCAGCTACCTTAATCGGCTTGGAAAACACCTCCCTCGCCGCCTTTAGCGCCTCGCGCATGGCATCCATCTGTCCGCTCTGGTCGTTTATGAACGCAACAATATCGTTGATAAGCCAGTCCGCGCGAGCCTCACTGTGCTTCCCGCGCCACATCGACTCCCATACGTCAGCGACTTTTTCGATTTCCTGCTTCCATTCTGCCGCCCGCGCGATAGCTGCGTCTCGCTCGGCTTCTGCCGCTTCGGCACGGGCTCTCCATTCATTGATTGTTTCCTGTGCTTGCGCTCTAATCTTGAAAGACTCGTCCCCGCGTTCAAGCGTCTCTACGCGCAACCGATTTATTTCCGCGTTACAGGCGCATTCCTTCGCCCACTCCTGCGCCGCCCGAAGTTCCTCGCTGAGGGCGTCGCGTTCTTCACGACGCTTTTCCGCCTTCTCAGCCAGAGCGATAGCTGCGTCTCGCTCTGCGCTCAATTGCACTTGCCAGTCAAGCAACTGGCCTATTTGCTTTTTCTGAGCGGATATGAATGCCTTGTCGTCGGCAAGCTCCGCCCGCAGCCGTTCGATTTCGCCTGCCATTTCATTCAGTAAACGAACCGCCGTTATAGGATGATGGTTTATCGGCTTAAATGCACGCGCTCGCGCTACAATGTCGTCAGTCATATCAGTATTTCAACCTCGCTTGTTGTTCCCATGACCGCGCTTCGTACTCAGCCCGTTCCGCCCGTGCGATCGCGGCATCCCGCTCATCGCGGGTCCGTTCTATCTTGGCTTCGAGGTCCGCGACGCGGGCGCGCAGCTGCACAATCTCCGCATTTCGTTCTTCTCCTGCAGCACTCATTCCACCCCTCCCAATGCTTTGTCCTTTTCAGCGAGCTTTGCCATTCGCTCAAGAGCATCAACGACACGATAATATGGCACTCCACACCGATCAGCAGTTATCGTGATTAGAAATTCTGTCGATTTATCGTCGCCAAACTCATCCCACGCAGCCATGAAAGTTTCGTCTATTTTAACATCCAAATTAAGCGTTCTCATTTTTTCCTCCCAATGCTTTGTCGATCTGCGCGGTGACTGCATCGTAGTCATCATCCGTTATCAGATCGGCGTGTTTCTTTAACACCTCCCTCGCCGCCTTTAGCGCCTCGCGGAGTTTAGTTATCTCGTCGGCGCACTCATCGGCGGCGTTCTGCATCCACTCAATAGGAGTGTCGCCTGTGTGCCCCGGCCAAGTGCAATCGTCTGACCAGCAATAAGTACTATGGAACGCTTTGCCTGCACAGGCTACGGCGCTCAGTATTTTATCGACTGGCCTGCACTCTGTTTTATCGAAGCCGTAATAATAGGCTTCCATCCTCAATTCTTCGTCGCTCATGTTAGTATTTTAACCTCGCTTGCTGTTCCCATGATCGTGCTTCTTGCTCGGCCTTCTCTGCCCGCGCGATAGTTGCGTCTCGCTCAACTTGTGCAGCCTCGACTTGTAACAGTCGGTCGTATGCTAGGCTTTTCATGGCGGCAAGCTCCGCCCGCAGCCGTTCGATTTCGTCGGATGCCTTTCTCAAGACTATGTTTTTCTCGTAGACAACCACTCCGTCGAATGCCGCGCGTATTTGTATGAGAATGTCGTCAGCCATGGTCACAATCCCCAAACAATGCAGGCAAGCGCCAAAAAGAACAGGACATATACAGCGACATTTGCCGTTTCAGTCCCTTTCGGGTGAGTTGCGTAAGCTGCGATGAACACAGTGCACAGGCATAGGATTGATAAGGCTATGGCTCGCATCACTCGCTCTCCTTCAGACCCATCCGCGCGCCATGCCAAAGAGCACCCAATTGTCGTAGCCGGTGCGGATGCCGATGCACATGCTGTAGTGGCGCTCGACACGCCACGCATTCACGAGGAACCTAGCAAACCGCACGACTGGCAGACGATACGGCCACGCGGCTTTAGGCGGCGGGCTCCAGTCATAATTATGACCGTATGCTAACCACATCTCCTCGGTGCTCACTTCAATGGTGTCGTCAGCCATTGATGCTCTCCTTCAAAGCCTGCCAGTCACTTTCGCCACTACGAATTGCTTCGTTTATTTTCTGCGCTAGTTCAAACGCTCTTGCCTTTCTAGTGTCGTCGCTTTCGAACAAGCGCGGTGAGAAAGAGATTATGAGGTGGTGCGTTGTCCCAACCACAAGATATACGCCCCAAGAAAGGGCTTTTTGAGCATAGGCTCGCATCACTTGCTCTCCTTTATGGCTCGGATGGCGGCGGCGCACTCGCTACCGCAAGCTGGCCTATCCTCAATGTGCTTTGCGTAATCGTCTAATTCTTCGCACTTTCGCGCACACTCCTCGATGACGTTGGCTATGGCGGCGTCGGCTTCGCTATTGCCCTCAAATCGCGCTATAGCAATTGCGCGATCCACGCGCTCTCGGAGAGAACCTTCAGGCTTTGCCTGCTCCGCTTCGCGCTTGCCGCGATAGATCATTGCCCCGTAGGCTTCGTGATCGTCAGTCATTTTCATCTCCAATCTTACTCAGCATCATTGACAAGTTCATCGCTTTCCATCCCGCTTTGATCTTGGTGATGTGACGGGAGACGGAGGAAGTGGATAGGTTCAGAAGCTCTGAAATCTCTACTCCTGTTATGCCAGGGTATGTGACGAGGAGTTTTCGGATTTTGTTTCGATTATCCTGGCCTTTCTTTGTGCTGTTCATTTTAGACTCCTAGGAACTCAGAAATCTGGATGATGGATTGCATTTCCAGATTGAATTGGGCGAAGAGGGAAAGGTCTGCGAACTCATGGCCCCCGTCATATGTGAGGAGTTTGTTTGGGACTTTCATGTTGCTGAGGCGGGCGTGAAGAGCGTAGGCTTGAGTGATTGGAACGGTGGCGTCGGCTGTGCCGTGGATGGAGCAGGTTGGGGGGAAGGTATGGGTTATGGAATAGAGGGGGGAAGCGTTTTTGTAGAGTAGGGGACAGTCTGCGTAGGTTTTTCCGCCGAAGATGGCTAGGGATTTGAGAAGGTCGGGGAAGGGAGGACGAGTTAGATCGGAGGGGCCGAACATGTTAAGGACTGCTGCGGGAATGATGAGGGAGCAGTGTGCTGCACTTAGGGACATGGCGAGATGTGCGCCAGCGGAGTCTCCGGCAACAGCGGTTTTGTGAGTGAAGAATTTTAACGCTTGGGCATTCTTCCAAAGCCAGGTGAGGGCCGATTGGCAGTCTGTTAGCTGCGCGGGCCATTGCGTCGCTGTATCGTTCATCTTCGCGAGGCGGTAGTTGAGAGCGAATACGTGAAAGCCTGCGGCGTTCCACTTTTTTGCTCTCCCTTCGTAAACGAACTTGTCTCCCTCCTGCCAGCCGCCCCCGTGGATAAAGACGATGGCAGGGTGGAAGGCGCCATCAGATAACAAATAAGCATCGAGGGTCTGCTCGGGGTGCTTTCCGTAGGAGATGTTTTTGTGGGTGGTTGTGGGGGGCTGCCAGATTTTGAGGGCTGACGCGGCGAGCTTGAGGAAAAGCATGGTTATCTCCATTTTGAGAGGGCTTCGAGACGGCCCATCAAGCGGACGGGCTTTACCACTGGCTTAGGTAGGGGCTTAGGCGTGGGCTTGCAGTCGAGGCCAAGAGCCTTGCGGTGCTCAGCCTTTCGCTTCGCTGCTTCGAGAGCTTTTTGCAAACGCTTAGCCTCTCGTGCTTGCGCTCGGGCAGTCTTTTGTGCCTCACGTTCGGCCAGGCGAGCGGCTTTAAGCTCGGCGCGTTGTGCGGCCTTGACAGCTCTTGCCTCGGCCTTGGCGTTGGCCTCTGCGCTGCGTTTGCGGGCGGCGTAGGCTCGTTGTTGCGCGGCGCGTCGGGCCAGGAACTCGGGGTCGGCCTTGAGTCGGGCGTAGTAACGGGCATAGACGGCGGCTGCGCGGGCTTTGTGCTTTGCCACGTATTCTTCGACCGTGTAACCGGGCGGGGGAGGGAGCAGGCCCTTACGACGAAGGCGTTGGCGTTGGCGGTCGGCCTTCACTTTTTCCGGGTTTGCCTTTGCCCACGCCTTGCGCGTTTCGGGGTCGTGCTTTCGCGGCGCCTCTCCACGCGCCTTGCGGCGTTCCCGATAGGCCCGGCTTTGTTCGAGATAGGCTTCGCGATTGGCCTCGCGCCATCGTTTCGTATAGGCAGATTTTGCTTTCCGGCGTTCTTCGGGAGTTTGAACCATGGCCGCGTTCCTAGAACAAGTCTGCGATTAGGGAGTCAAGGTCGGAAAAGGCTTTGGCCGGAGGCGCGGCCTTTGGCGGCTGGAGGCCGAACTCCTTCTCCGCCACGCCTTCGGGATCGACAAGCCAGCGTTGCCAGAAGGCCGGAAATTCCGCGAGCGGAATCTCGATGACCTTGCGGGTTGAGGCGTTTTTGCCTGCGGAGAAAAAGCCGGAGATTTCCAAGACGTTGGACTCGGGAGTTCCGCGTGGCACGACGTAGAGGCCAGGGATTATGGACTTGCCGAACGCCGGAACGTCGGGGGCGAAGGCAGGGAGGGAGGCGACGAGTGGCCTCTCGGGGTCGAGGAAGTGCATCACTTGTGCTCGTGGAAGGAGGAAAGATGGGGGAACATGCGGGACGGGTGATCAGAGCTGTGCTTTTCATTCCTGAGAAAGACTGCCACGAAGTCAGCCCAAACGTCGCCGGATGGCGCGGTTGTGAAGGACTCCAGAAGGGTGCAGGAGAAGCCTTTGTGTCGGCCCCACTTCACGAGTGCCTCGGCGGCGTCAGGGTAGAACCGCCAGCAGTCCACGGGGTAACGGTGAACCGGGCCATTAGATGGGGCATTAAGATAAAACAATCCGTTCGGCTTCAAGAGCCTCATGATTTCGAGAAAGGTCTGCCAGAAGAACTCCGTGTGCTCGAAGGCGGAAGTGGAGAGGATTATGTCGCAAGACTCGGATGGGAGTGGTATGCGGTAGGGGTCGGAGAGAACGTAATCCACGTTCGGGCCAGGCTCTACGTCCACGCCGAGATAAACGCAGTCTGGGAAGAAGGGTCTGAGGCTCCCGTTAACGTCGCGGGAACCGATCTCGAGGATTGTGTTGCCAGGGCGAACGTAGGTATTGGCAAAAAGGGCTGCGTTGGCATAAGCAGTGGTGTGCATGGGGATTATCCTGCGTTGAAGGAGGCGCAAATGACGGAGGGGGAAGTGAATGAGGGTGCGGCTTCTCCGAGGTATTTCACGGAAATGTCACCAGACTGGTTCGGCCAGTCAGGCCAGAAGTTTGTCTCGTCTGGATTAATGCGGAGCAGCTTCCCACTCCATGTGCTTCGGGGGTGGATCGTGCTGGCGTCGATCGCGTCCTCTGCCACGACAACACAGGAGTCGTAAACGTCGTAGCCGTCGATCACAGACTGGGAAAGGAGGAAGAGTTTCATGTTAAGCCTCGAAGGTTTTGAGGTCGGCCAGAAGGAGGGTGTGTTTTGAGCGGGTTTCGATTACGTATTGGAGGTTGGCTTCTTGCAAGAGTGCCGCCTCGGACTTGGCGAAACGAGAAGGGAGTCTCCAGGGGTCCAGGTGGAGGACTGTTTTCCACTCCAGGCCCTTGGACTTGTGCCCGGTCGCGAGGGTGACAAGGCCGGTGTCGCGGGAGAAGAAAGACTCGATCTCAGAAAGCAGGTCTTTCACGGTTTCGGGGTGGCGCGCGTCGATGACTGCTGCGATGCACTCAGCCCGGTCGTTTATCGACTCGACTTTGTTCAGGTCGTCGTTGGCCTCGGCTTTTGAGGTCTCGGACAGGCGCCATTCTATCAGGACTTGAACAAAGTCCTTAACTGGAAGGGAAAGTTCTGGAGAAAGTTTCTTGCACAAAGACTTGAGGCCCTTGCCTATGTCTCTTCCGAGCATCTTCACACCGATGCCACGGCGGAGGAGTTTGAAAGCGAAGGAGACGAGGGGCGCGTTGTTGCGGCATAGAACGGCAATATCGTTGCCGTGTGCTTTAACGTCATCCCAATCCCATGGGCTTGGCAGGGTCTGGACAAGGCCCGGCGGGTTGCTTTCCGCCGCGCGGTAGAACGGGGCGTGAGGGTGCTGGCGGGACACGATGGCCTTCGGGCAACGAAAGGTCGTGTTGAGGGGAAGTTCGATCCAGGCTGGGCGAAGGGCTTTGAGGTTGGTCATGCTGTTGTGGTCGGCCCCGCGAAAGGCGTAGATTGCCTGCTTAGGGTCGCCTACGGCGATGAGCTTTCCGGCGCAGCACTTCTTCAGCATCTGGTGGTTGAGGGGGGACAAGTCCTGAGCCTCATCGACAAGGACCGTGTTGAATCTGGGGAACGCGCCGGAGAATACGACGGGGAGGTAGATCTGGTCGTCGAACGAGATTGTGCCTTTCATCCCTTCCTCGATTGAGGAGATAAGGATCTGCCTTGCGAGCTTCCGCTCGTCGTGTGTAAGCTCCAGGCCGAGTTCCTCGTCGAGGGATAGCCAGTTGTCGGGGGTGTCTGGAAGGAGGCCCTTGGCGTGCTGGAATTGGGAGGGGACAAGGCCGCGCTGCATGGCGAGGACGACGAGCGTTCGGATGGAGGCCCATTGATCCTTGGATTCTTTGAAGGGCTTGAGGGCTTCAGTTGTAAGCCTTCCGATCTTGTTCCCGTCGATCATCATCTGCTTTTTGTTGATGGTGAATGACCATGCGCGGTGGCCGAGCCCGTTCATTGTCATGACGGAGAAGTTCGGGGGGAAACGCTTTTCGAGTTCTTCTTTGATCTTCTTATTAAACGCTAGTGCAAGGGCTGGCTCGCGGGGGAGGGCTTCGGCCAGCATGACAAGGGTTGTGGTTTTGCCAGTCCCGGCAAGGGCGTTGATGATAAGGGACTCGGGGCGGGAAGCGGCCTCGATGATGGCGAGTTGTTCGGGGGTCGGTGTCATAACGAAGGTTCCTTATTTGACCCGGTTCGGGTCGGTTGAGATGCAATAGACCATGAGGCCGGGCTGGCCGTTGTGGACTTCTTTCCGGGTTTTGATTTTGAACACTGAATTGTGTTTCTCGCGGTAACGTCTTGCAGCGTTCAAGACGATGACGTTACTTGCAGGGGCAGGAATGAAGAAGGCGTCTCCGGGTTCGAGTTCGGGAAATGGATAGAGAGTCTGCGGTGACGGGGGGATAAGCCCCCGCCCTCGAAGAATGTCATATGGCGAATTTGACATTGGGCTTCCCTGCGCCGTTGAATGAGAGGGTGGCAGGCCAGCCGTCAAGGAGGAAGCCCTCGCCGGAGACTGAGGCTTCGACGTTGTGAGCTTCGATCCGACGGGCGATCGGGTCTTGGAGTGTCGCGGCGTGTTCCTTCGGAATGTAGCCGATATGCCAGAAGCGCTGCTCCATGAGCGAGTCAATGTCCTGGCCCATGCCGGGGAGGGTGTAACGCAGTTCTTCAAGCGCGTCGTCGGGGATGGTCTTGGCGTCGATCCAGACTGCGACGGCGTTCGCGTCGTAGGGGTTGGAAGGCTCGGGCCGGAGTTCGAGGGGGTGGCTGGTCGGCAGGGCCTGGATGATGGCCTTGGCCGGGGGGCGGAAGTGGGCGCCGACGAGATCAAGAGTGTGGACGGTCATTGAGGGACTCCTGTTGGGGAAAGGGAGTTGATGATGGAATGGAAGATTGCGAGCTGGGTTTCGATCGTGACGGATGATCCGGTCTGGATTTCGACTTCTTCTCCAAGGTTGCAAGCGAAGATGCAGATGATGCCATGGCCGGGGGCCAGGATTTTGAGGATTTCGACCGCCTGATCGAGTCTGGCTTTGTCGGCGGGGGAAAGGCTATTCATTGGGGGAGCCTTTGGCTTGGCTTGCGCGGCCACGGCGACCGGCAAGGGCTGCGAGGGCGTGGTCGCGGGCAAAGCCTCGAAGTTCGGGGGCGACGGCGAGGCCGCCCTTACGACCGGCTTCAGCTGCAAGGCCGGGGCGGGAAGCAAAGGTCCGTTTGTGTGCCGGAACCGCCTTGCCGCCCATGGATGCGATCTCGCGCTGACGGGCGGGGTCCATGGCGGCGAAGCCGACAGGCTTAGTTTCTTCTGACATTGTATAGCTCCTGCATGATGAAAGAGATTACTTTTTTGATCTCGGCTGGTGGGAATGGGGGGCGGCGAGATCGCTCCGCCCGAGTCCAATAGGCCAAAAGGCCGCGAAGGTAGGTTTCCCGCTGGGAAGGGGGAAGGCCAGCGCAATATGCGCTGGCGTATTTGATGACGGCGGAAGGGGTCACGAAACGATCTCGCCTTCGAAGGTGAGGGATGGAAGCTGGAGGGCTGCGGCCACGGGCCGAGACTCGATGAGGGGGAGGATTGCGGAATAGGCGGAACGAAGGGCCGCCTCGGCGGTCGGGCCAGACTTGCTGATCTTGATCTGCGTCCCGGAGGCTTCCAGGGTGACGGTGATGTTCCAGCGTTCGTCGTCGGAGGTGTATTTGTAGGTCGAGCGGTAGAGGGCGATTTCGGCGTTGAGGCTGGAAAGGTGGGTGAAGATGTTATTCATGAAAGTGACTCCGGTTTGGCCCATAGGGGCGTGAGTTGGGGGTGGGTCAGAGGTCAAAGCTATCAAGCAGTGAGTCGATAGTGTCGAGGGTTGCGAGTTGGGGCTTCTCCTTCTTCTTCGGGGCGTTGGTCTTGAGCCATGAGTCGATCACATGCTGGACTGGCATGGACGGCATGGCAATGGCTTGCGGGGCGGTCGCGCCGAGCATCTCGCGTTCGCGGAGAAGGCGGAGCAGCGCGGCCATGCCGCCGGGAGTGGCCGGGAAGGAAAGTTCAGTTGTGTAGCCTTTGGAGGCGCGGAGCTGGAGGAAAATGTAATCGCCCTCGGAATAGATGGCGGAAGCGGAATGGGCGGGGGGAGTGCGGGACATGAGGCAGGCTCCAGAAGGTTGGCCGGGTTAGGCCATGGGATATTGTTGCATAGGTATGACGGGATTGCAAGGGGTTTAACGTGTGCTGGATGGATTGAATGGGAAACTGCCCTCGAAGTTCGCCCTCGAAGTTTGGGCTTGGGGGTCATTCGCAGAATAGGGTGTAGAGGATGCCCTTCGGGCAGTAGCGGAGGCGCTCGGTGTCGTCCCAGATCAAAAGGTATTCTGCGAGGATGAAGAGGCGGAGAGCGAGGTGGAGGAAGATGTGGAAGGAGAGGAAGAAAAGGGCGAAGAAAAGGAGGAAGAGAATGCCCATTGGGGGCTCCGTTAGGTTAGAAGGAGGGCAATTGCGGTGATGGCTGCACCGGCGATGGCAGCGCAGAGGCAATCGGCTAGGAGGGAAGCGTTTTCTTTGGACATTGGAGTCTCCGGGAAAGAGGGGGCTCCGCCCCCTCGGGTTAGCGGTCGCGAGCGAGATCCTCGTCGTATTCGGGAGCGTGCTCGGCCTCTTCGATGGCTTCGAGCACTGCGTCGTCAATGGCCCGGCTGTTGGCCAGGACCTGGAATAGTTTTCCGGTGGCTTTGAACTCTGGATAGGAGCCGGGGGCATCGAGCTGGAGGGTAATGGACTCGATCTCGAACTCGGGTGGCTCGGGAGGGAAGCAGAACTCCGGGGGGCCATAAGTGCGACCGGGGTGGCCGAGGTAGGTTATGGAGAAGGTGGCCGAGAGGATGAAGTCAAAGCCCATGAAGTTAGTGCTGGTTTCGATGTAGTGGTGCATGGAGAGGCTCCGTTAGTTGCAAGGCCAGATGTAGGGAAGGTCGGGGGTTTCGGTCCAGCCGAAGCGGCCATAGTGCTCCGGGGCTTTGCGGAGGAGATTGGAACGGTGTGCGGCGTGAAACGCCTCGTCTCCGAACCAGAATGGATAGGTTATCTGCTCGGAGAAGAAGGGGCGGATTTTTTCATAGCAGGTGTCACGGTAGCCGCGTGCGGTCCAGGCATTGCAAATAGCGAGGCCGTAAGCTGCGAGGGCCGGTTCGAAGCCGCGCCACATCTTGGCAGCGGGGTGGTTGGACCAGCCAGACTTTTGGCCGGAAAGGGCTTGCAAAAGCTGCAAGACCTCGACCCGCAGCTTGCCGAGGCGTTGGCGGTCGAGGCAGGAAGCTGAGACGGTGAATGAGGGGAGAGGAAGGAAGGTTTGCATCAGACAGTCTCCTTGAAGAGGGCCTCGCGGAATTTGGCAGGGGAGAAGGAGGGATTGGCAGACTTGAGGGTTAAGATGATGGAGTCGCAGAGGGCGCGCCAAGCAGGGTCTGGCATGAAGGCGCGAGCATTGGATAGGGCGGAGGCAATGGCTTGGTAGTGCTTGCGGGACATGGGAGGCTCCGGGTTAGACGCGGCGGGAGGGGAAGAGGATGGCAGGAAGTAGAGTCTCGACGTAAGCGCATTTGCCGCAGGCGTATTCGTGGAATTTTGCCTGGGCGAAGTCGTTGGCCTCGGTGTAGGAAGTGAAGGGGCCGAAAGTTAGGCGCTCGTTGCCGAAGTTGAGCTGGATGACGGCGAGGAAGAGGTCGGTAGGTTGCATGGGAGACTCCGGGTTGGGGGCTCGAAGATTTCAAATGGACTCGGTGATGGGAAGGGCTGAGGCCATGGTGGCGATCCAGACGTCGAGGTCGGAAATGCAGCGCTGAGCGTCGGCGCGGGTCCGCTTGTAGGTCTGGCCGGTGTAGGGCTTGGCGCTTGCAAGGCCGAGAGTTAAGGTCCAGCCGCGAGTTGGGCGGATGGCCCCGTCAGTGCGGAGGTAGAGGCGAAGGGCCGAGCGAATGGCCTTGGCGCGGAAGTAGGATACGGCGTCTGGGCCAACGTAGGAGGTTCCGGCGGGAGAAGAGTGGATGTAGGACTCGGTCATTGAAGTGCTCCGGGATTAGTGTTGGAGGAGGTCTTTGAGTTCAGCTTTAATTCGCCGCGCGTCCTCGCCTCGCCAGCCGGAGGCGTTGGAGAGGAAATAGGCGATGACGGAACGGGCGGAGTCGGCGCCGTAGGAGTCGGTAATGTGCGCTAGCCCGAACATGGCGTGGAGATAGGGCGCGGCGGAAGGGGATGGCTTTGGCCAGGTGCGTTGGATTTCAGAGGCGATCTGGAAGATGAGTCTTTGCCGGGGCATTGGATTGGCTCCTTTAGAGGACGTCTTGAGCGAAGTAGGTGAGGAAGTCGGGATAGACTGCTGTAGCGCAGAAGGCTTCGGCCTTGGCGCGGGTGCGGAATGCTGCGATTGGAAAGCCGTTGCGAAGAACGATATAGACTGTGGACATTGGGGGACTCCGTGGTTTGCAGTCTGATCACTGCTGGAAAGGGGCGCTTGCGCGTCCCCTTCTAGCAGGGGTCAGAAGAGGTCTGCGAGGTCGTCTATTGTTGCCAGTCTTGTGGGTTTGCCTCGGCGGAGGCCGCAGCGCTTGGCCGCGTCGATGACGGCGGGGTGATCCGGCCCCCAGATGTTGCGAAGCGACGCGAGGTAAGAAGTTTCGGTGAGAGCCCAGCCTTGTGGGGTCATTTGGCCGCAGGATGAGGGCCAAACGTCGATCGGGAAGTTCTGGAAAAGTTCCCGGTTGCCGGGGGACTGCGCGTCGTAAAAGCGCCAGCGGGAAAGGCCGTCAGCGCGAGACATTTTAGGAACGTATTTGTCGTTAGAGATGTTGGTCATGACGAAGGTTCCATAAGGCTGGAGGGGACGGGCCAGAGGCCCGTTGGTTAGAGGCGTGGCCAGTTGTTGTAGGTGAGGCCGTCGAAGAGGGCGCAAGTGAGCTGGGCGCATATGTCGGAAGGGGAAGCCCCGTCCCGCTCCATCGAACGGACTATTTTCAAGAAAGCGGCTTGGGTTTTGCCGTCGGGGGAGAGGATGTTGATTGCGGAAAGGAGGTGTTGGAGGGCGTCGTTGTAGTTAGGGCTGGTCATGGAAGGCTCCAATAGTTTGTGGGGGCACGTATGCCCCCAGATGTTGGGCTTAGAGGTCGGCCCGATAGGTCAGGGAAATGTCCGAGTCGTCTTGGAAAAGAAACTCGATCATGTCGGGGTCGGTTTCATCGACTCGGAAGAAAAGCGCCGGGTCGAGTTCCTGTGCGAACCGCACGATCTCCCAAAACGGCACGGCCTCGCCGGTTTCGTCGATCCGGGAGTTGATGAAGGTGGAAAGCTGCTTTGCGTGTTGCATTGGGTGACTCCGTTAAGTGCGCCAGATATGGCGAAGCGGGCCGGAATGGCCACGGGATATTATGGCATAGGCGGGGCGGCATGGCAAGGGGGTGGATTTGGTAATGGGTTCAAGGGGTTAGGACCATGCGGGCGTCGATTTGGCATGGCCCTAACACACTTCTATATATGGGCCGTATGCGGGGGCGCGTTGCGCCGGTTAGAAAAGCCCGTCGTCAGCACTTTCGGCATTGGGGCTGCCCGTAGGGCAATCGTCGGGGTGTAGGGGTTGGGAATCGTCTGCCGGGTCGTCGTAGAGGGCTGGCATATTATACTTTGCTCTCAGGGCGTCGAGTTCGAGTTTACGGAGGGTGAGGGGCGAAAGCAGGTCCTCGCGGTAATCCTTCATCTCTTCGGCTTTCCGGGCGTCTGCGATGGCGGAAGAAAGGGGCTTGGAGAGCCGAAGGCTCGTTGGGGTTCTGGGCGTGTAGGAGGCGGTCGTTGCGGCTTCGAGTTGGTGCTCGGGGGTGTTGACGAAGCGGGACTGGCCGGTTAGGCTTTTCCGCCGCGCGTATGCGGCTGTCCGTTGGTTTTTCTTGTAAGCTGATTTGAAATGCCGTTCTTCCGCCGCGAGGTTTTGAAGGTCTGCGGAAAAAGATTGGGTGTTGAGGAATTGGATTGCCTGGATCGTTTCGAGGAGTTCTTCGCGGGATGGGGCAGGCGGAAGCCCGCCGATTAGGGCGTGGAGTTGGGATTGAAGCATGTTGAGCCCGTCTGAGGTTTTGCGGAAGTCGGTTATGAGGGAGATCATTCGGTCTTGAGAGATCGGCATGGCCTAGTTCCTTTCCAGAAGGTTAAAGTTTACGCGAAAGGCTTGTGGCATGGAAGAGGCTCCTTGATTGTGCCCAGCATGTTGGGTTGGCGGGGCGGGTTATAAAGACGGCTGTTTTGCGGTTCCGCCCGTAGGGCGGACTTTATATGCCGTCATTATGCACGCCATACGGCCCGTTGTGTAGGGGGTGTTTTGAAAAGTAACCCCTTGCTCTCCCGGTAGGGTGTAGGGGTGGGTCTAACCTTCTACTCCCTACTATCTCCAAAAAAAAAAAAAAAAAAAAAAAATCTGGAAGAGAAAAACTGGCGGAAGGCCAAGGTTAGACCCATACGGGAGTCAGGACCGGGGGGGCTTAGGGTCAGGGCCACCCCTAGGGGGCTGGAGAGGGGAAGGGGTTACTTTTCAAAAC
>Ga0208644_1000096_pt1 | contig 55861 bp, 70 predicted proteins | sample VirMetDEL_Nov_18_FD_184517 | JGI IMG/M metagenome (GOLD analysis project Ga0208644, IMG submission 184517) | Aqueous microbial communities from the Delaware River and Bay under freshwater to marine salinity gradient to study organic matter... | ecosystem: Environmental > Aquatic > Marine >...
ACAACCTACAGCACGACTTGATGTGGCTGTGGGAGAGTGGCTTCAAGTATGACGGTGACGTATATGACACTATGCTTGCAGAGTATCTGTTGCTACGTGGACAGAAGCAGCCACTGTCTCTTGCCGCTTGTGCTGAGCGGCGCAACCTAGAGGTACAGAAAGATGACACGCTTAAGACTTACTTTAAGCAAGGATATAATACTAACGAGATTCCTCTTCGTGAGCTTAGCCATTATCTCCGGTGTGACCTTCTCACTACTAGTGAGTTGTTCCACTCAATCGAACGGGATTATGCCAAGCCCGAATCCGACTCCCTTTCAACCGTTAGGGGAGTTACTTTCAGAACCTGCAAAACCCTTACCAGAATGTACATGTCAGGGTTCAAAGTAGACAGGCAGGAACTAAACAAAGTGCGTGACTTGTTTGAGAAGGAACGTGCTGACATTGAGACACGCTTGCAATACAAGGTGCGTGAGCTTATGGGCGACACGCCTATTAACCTCAACTCTCCAGAGCAGATGTCTCAGGTTGTGTTCTCTCGTAGTGTAAACAATAAGAAAGAATGGGTAGACCTGTTCAACTTTACTAATACACCACAAGAGTTTAAAGCTGCAGTCAATGCAAACAGTAAGACCCTGTATCGCACTAAGGCATTCACTTGCCATACCTGTGAGGGACAAGGTAAAACCTACAAAGTAAAGAAGGATGGCACAAAGTATAGCAAGCCTAACAAATGTAAGGATTGCGATGCCCGTGGCTATCAACTAGAAGAGACTAAGCAGGTGGCTGGACTTAAGTTTACAGCACCAAGTAAGGCATGGGTCAGTGCTAATGGGTTCAGCACGGGTAAAGATAACCTTGACACGCTTATCTCTACAGCTAAGAATAACAACATGCAGGATGCAGTTACATTCTTGTCTGACTTGAAGAGGCTGTCCGCTGTATCTAGCTATCTGTCTAGCTTTGTGGATGGCATTGATGGCTATACTAAGCACGATGACTACCTTCATGTAGGCTTGACGCAGCACATAACAGCTACTGGCCGCTTCTCTGGGCGTAATCCTAATATGCAGAACATGCCACGTGGCGGTACGTTCCCAGTTAAACGTGTGTTCACCTCTCGTTGGGATGGTGGCTACATTGTCGAGGCTGACTTTGCACAGCTAGAGTTTCGCACTGCTGCCTTCCTTGCACAAGACGACACTGCCATGCGTGAGATTGAGACAGGCTTTGATGTGCATAGTTATACAGCTAAGGTTATCACGGATGCAGGCCAGCCTACGTCACGACAGGCTGCAAAAGAACATACCTTTGCTCCTCTGTTTGGTGCCACAGGGTATGGCCGTAGCAAGGCAGAGCAGGCGTACTACACGCACTTCACTGAGAAGTATGCAGGTATAGGCAAGTGGCACCAGAAACTAGCCTCTGAGGCTCTACGCTTCTTGAAGATCACTAATGTGTCAGGCAGGCAGTATGCTTTCCCTGACGTAGCACGTAGGGCTAATGGTTCCCCTACCCACTTCACTATGATTAAGAACTACCCGGTGCAAGGCTTCGCTACAGGGGATGTAGTCCCTGTTGTATTAAATGAGTTGCATCGTATGCTAAAGCCGTTACAGTCTGTCTTGGTTAACACAGTGCACGACAGTATGGTCATAGACGTACACCCAGACGAGAAAGAAAGGGTGCTACATATTATTGATAGTCTCAACCAGAACATTAATACTTTGGTTGAGGATACTTACGGCATAAAGCTAAACGTTGAGCTACTTTTGGAAGCAAAAATAGGTCCGAATTGGCTTGACACAAAGGACATATGACGGTATAACTAGGACTCTTTGATAAGCTCTAAGGAGATACTATGAGCACAGAACTTACTATTGCAAATGAACGTGGCCTGTCTATGGCAGACCTTATGGGTATCAGCACAGGAGGTTCTACCTCTCAGTCTAGCCCTAATCTTTCCCGTGTAGGCATGATCCATCAGCCTGTCATGGGTGAGGTAGACTTCAACGGCAAGAAGATCAAGACAGAGGTTCTGCCTATTGGTACGTACACTGTCACCCGTGGCGAGGAAGTTGTTTATGCAACTGAGCTTCGTATCCGCATCTTCGCAATGCGTCAACAGTGGACACGCTGGAACGCAGACACTAATGAAATGGAAAAGTCTGTTCTTGCTAACAACTTGAACGGTGATCTTAAGGATAACATTGGTGGGTTCAACCTTGGTCGGCCTTCTGGTTACATCGAAGACTTCAACGCACTGCCAGATAAGACTAAGCAGGTCATCCGTTCAGTCAAGCGCACTAAGGTTTTCTATGGCACCCTGAGCATTGATAATCCTAAGGATGCTAAAGGAAATGATCTTACTGCAGAGTATACAAGCATCCCCTTTGTCTTTGATGTGAAGAACCAGAACAGCATCAAGAACATTGACGCTGCAGTAAAGAAGATCACAGGCAAGAACATGCTTCCTATTATGTGTGAGCTTGTGCTTAGCTCTAAGGAAGGCTCTATCCCTACGGGTGCTAAGTTTGGCTTCGTTGATGCCTCTCTTGGTAACGTCTGTGATATTACCCCAGAAGACAACGATGCTCTGCGTAACTTCATCGAAGTAATTGAGTATACCAACGGTAAAATCCTCGACCTCCATGCTGAGCGTTGTGGCAGTGGCTTGACCAAAGAAGATGAAGCTATGGTCAAAGGCATCATTGACAACGACTTCGTGGACGTAGACGAATGAACCATCCAGCAGAGCTAATGGTCTATGCATTCTTGCAGAAGGCTATGGCTGGCGATGCTACAATGACTGAGGAGGTGGCTGATAAGGTCGCCTCCGATGTTAAGGCTGCGCTTAACAAGCAGTTTAACTCAGGTCCACGTGACGAGTTCCGCTTGCGTATGTCTAACATTGGTAAGCCTAAGTGTCAGCTATGGTTTGAGAAGAATGATCCTGCAGATAAGACACCCCTGCCACCGCACTTCCTAATGAACATGATCCTTGGTGATATCATTGAGGCTGTGTTCAAAGGGCTGCTTCGCTCAGCAGGTGTAGACTTCAAGGACAACGATAGTGTCACCCTCAAACTAGCCAACGGTCGTGAGATTAATGGTGAGTACGACATGGAGTTGGACGGTAAGATTGATGACGTTAAGAGCGCATCGCCTTGGTCTTACCAGAATAAGTTTGACTCCCTTGAAACTCTACAGAAAAGCGACAGCTTTGGTTATGTGTCTCAGCTTGTAGGCTACGCTACTGCAGCTAACAAAGATGTAGGTGGCTGGTGGGTAGTCAATAAAGCTAACGGGATGTTCAAGTATGTAGATGCATCTGATGTAGATAAGGATGCTGTACTGCAGGAAATCCAATCTGTAGTAAACTACATTGACAACGATGAACCCTTCAAGCGTTGCTTTACACCTGTCCCTGAGACATACAGAAAGAAACCCTCAGGTAATCTAATCTTAGCTGATGGGTGTAAGTTCTGTGACTACAAGAGGAAGTGCTTCCCACAACTACAAACACTTCCCTCTAGAGTATCAACAGCTAAAGTTCTTCCAGAAGTAGACTACGTGCTAATCAATGACGACAGCACGGAAGCATAACGCAAGACGGTATCGCAGTGGCCTTGAAAAAGAGGCCGCTGCTTTCCTTAAAGAACGGCAGAAGAAAGTATGCTACGAAGAGCTAAGGATTGAATGGGAAGACCTACGCTATCGTACTTACACGCCAGACTTTGAGTTAGACAATGGCATCCTTGTTGAGACTAAGGGCATCTTTGACAGCGAAGATAGACATAAGCACTTAGAGATACAGAGGCAGCACCCTAACCTAGATATACGCTTTGTGTTCAGCAATGCTAAAGCTAAGCTGTATAAGGGAGCTAAGACACGCTATTGTGATTGGTGTGACAAGAACAACTTTAAGTGGTCACACAGAGTTATACCAGAAGAGTGGTTGACAGAGGCAGGTTCACGTACTAAGAATAAGAAACTCATAGTCAAACGAAGGGACTGATATGAAACTAAAGATTGAAAAAGGCGAGGTTGCTTTCCTGATACGGGCCAATGAAAAAGATGGTAAGTGGGATGGTACTTTTACTACTGGCCTTGCGTTTGACCAAGACAAACCTACTCCAGCTATTGCAGGTGGCATTGAAGTATCTGTCACTATTGCTGCTTTCCTTGATTTTCTTACGGATTATCCTGACTTTACAGACGAGCTTGATGAATACAGAGAGGATATCCTAAAAGAGCTTTTCCCTAATGCATACGAGGAAGCATTGCTGGAACTAGAGGGAGAGAAGACAGAGTATGAAACAGAAGGCAACGTCATTAAGCTGAGCAAGTGGAGTAAGACATTTGGAAATGCATGACCCTGTAAACAAACCCTCGCACTACAATCAGTCTGGCATTGAATGTATTGATGCAATGAAGGCTATGACAGAGGGAACAAATGTAGAACCTCACGCTGCTTACTGTTGGCAAAACTCCTTTAAGTATCTCTGGCGATGGCCTTACAAGAATGGGCTAGAGGATTTGCGTAAAGCAAAGTGGTATCTGGATAGACTTATCAGTGAGCTAGAGCAGCATGAAGAAAAAGTTTAATGTATCCTTCATCATTATTATCCCAGAGAGGAACAACATCCTGTCTTCTTTTGAAGAAGCACATGAAGAGGATGTAAGGGATATCATTGAAGACATCTTGTATGACGTAGATGACTTTAAGTTAGAGAACCTTGTAGTAAAGGAGAAGTCTTAATGATTAGCCAAGACGATATTGATGCTATGGCAGAAGATCAACTAGAAATGTTTGCTTATTGGGCACCAGATACCTTTGCTAAAAAGAGTAAGAAGAGTAAGGCCGCTACTAACATTAGTATGGTAATGGAGTTTACCAGTCTTGTTGGGCAAGAGCCTAAACCCTACCTGTATGCTGCTCTGATTAACGAAGAGTTTAACGAGTGGGCTGCAGCAAGGCAGCACATGGACAGAGAGCATGAGCTAAAAGAGTTGACAGACCTGCTATATGTCATCTATGGATACGCCTTAGCTAATGGGTGGGACGTAGACGAGTCCTTCCGTAGAGTCCATGCTAATAATATGGGCAGGTGTGTACAACCAGATGGAACAGTTAAGCGTCGAGAAGACGGTAAGATTATCAAGAACCCCGACTACCCAAAAGTAAACCTAAAAGACTTAGTGTGAGGATCATATGAACAACCAACTACCCACTGACTACCAAGCCTTTATCCACACTAGCCGCTATGCTCGTTGGCTTGAGGAGGAGAACCGCCGTGAAAGCTGGCCAGAGACTGTTGACCGCTATATAACTAACCTTGTAAATCCGAATGTAGACGGAGACATTGCATGGTTTATTCGAGAGGCTGTCCTTGACCTGTCGATCATGCCCTCCATGCGGGCTATGATGACTGCTGGCCCTGCCCTTGAACGTGACAACACTGCTGGCTACAACTGCAGCTACCTACCCGTAGATGACCCTAAGTCCTTCGATGAAGCGATGTTCATTCTGCTCTGCGGTACTGGTGTTGGCTTCTCCGTTGAACGTCAATTCGTGTCGAAGCTGCCTGAGGTGCCACAGCTTTTCAACAGCGACACAGTTGTCGTCGTTAAGGATAGCAAGGAGGGTTGGGCAAAGGCTCTGCGTCAAGTGATTGCACTCCTCTATAGTGGTGAGATTCCTAAGTGGGATGTGTCACGTGTGCGTCCTGCTGGTGCACGACTAAAGACTTTTGGTGGCCGTGCCTCTGGCCCTGCCCCTCTGGTTGACCTGTTCAACTTTGTCATTGCTAAGTTCAAGGAAGCACAGAACCGCAAGCTGTCTTCCATTGAATGCCATGACATCATGTGCAAGATTGGCGAGGTTGTAGTTGTTGGTGGTGTTCGTCGCAGTGCTATGATCTCTCTGTCCAACTTGAGTGATGACCGTATGCGCCATGCTAAGTCCGGTAACTGGTGGGAGAATGAACCGCAGCGAGCCTTGGCTAACAACTCTGTGTCGTACACTGAGAAGCCGGATGCTGTCAGCTTCATGCGTGAGTGGATGGCTCTTGTTGAGAGTGGCTCCGGTGAACGTGGCATCTTCAATCGTCAGGCTTCTGTCAAGCAAGCCAATAAGAATGGTCGTCGTGATCCTAACTTTGAGTTTGGTACTAACCCATGCTCTGAGATTATCCTGCGTCCGTATCAGTTCTGCAATCTCACTGAGGTAGTTGTTCGTGCAACGGATGACATTGACAGCTTGACACGCAAGGTCCGTCTAGCTACTATCCTTGGCACGATCCAGAGTACATACACTAAGTTCCCCTACCTGCGTAAGATTTGGCAGAAGAACACAGAAGAAGAACGTCTCCTTGGTGTCAGCCTTACTGGCATCATGGATAACCCATTGATGACTAGAAAAAATGCAGGCTTGGACAAAACCCTTGAACACCTACGTAATGTTGCCATTGAAACAAACGCTGAGTGGGCTGCTAAACTGGGTATTAATGCTTCTACTGCTATTACTTGTGTCAAGCCATCTGGAACTGTCTCGCAACTCGTTGACAGTGCATCCGGCATCCACGCAAGGCATAGTCACTACTATATTAGAACCGTCAGAGGAGACAATAAAGACCCGCTGACGCAGTTCATGCAGGATCAAGGTATCCCATCAGAGCCTTGTGTAATGAAGCCACAGACTACTACAGTGTTCTCGTTCCCTGTTAAGGCACCTGACAATGCAGTAGTTACCTCTGACTTGTCAGCTATTGACCAGCTAGAAATGTGGCTTATCTATCAGAGACACTGGTGCGAACACAAACCGTCTGTCACTATCAATGTACGTAAAGACGAATGGTTTGAGGTTGGTGCTTTTGTCTACAAACATTTTGACGAGATGTCTGGTGTATCGTTCCTGCCTTACAACGAGCACACATATCAACAGGCACCTTATCAAGAAGTAGGAAAGTCAGACTACGAAATGTTGCTTTCGGTTATGCCAAAGGCTATTGACTGGTCGAAGCTTTCAGAGTATGAGAAGCAGGATAACACCAAGGGCAGTCAAACATTTGCTTGCACTGGTGAAGTCTGTGAAATAGTTGACTTAACATGAGGACTAAAAGATGTTCGCATCTATGATTTCTGCCCTTGTCATAGGGATTGTTACTGTAACCTTTGCTGCAAATGCCATTACCTTTGGCATTGACATGACGAAGAAAGCGGGTAATACTGCTAAACATTACTATGAAGAAGCCGTTGACTACATCGACGGTGAATAACTGAGATACTCCCCCTAGCTCAACTGGACAGAGTAACAGACTTCTAATCTGTAGGTTGTAGGTTCGAATCCTACGGGGGAGGCATTCGCTGGCATAGCTCAACTGGCAGAGCATCTGATTTGTAATCAGGGGGTTGTGGGTTCAAGTCCTACTGCCAGCACCACCAAAAGGAAAGACAATGGCTGTACGCAAACCTTTTAACCGTGCCTTATATCAAGCATACGATACTTCGGCAAAAGCAGCACTTAACAGTTTGCTCATTAACCGTGGTCACACCATCACCAAGACAGACGAAGACTTCTACGTAGATATTGTTTCTACTAAAAACGGTAATACATACTACAACGAAGCAGAGGTTAAGGTAGCATGGGATGGCCCGTGGCCTACGCACTGGGCCGAGGTACGTATCCCTGAACGTAAGACTCGTTTGCTGGATAAGTATGGCTCTGGGTTTCTAAACTTCTACATCTTCCGTAAAGACTTTAAGCAGTGTTTCCGCATCAAGGACAGCGCACTTAAGCCTGAACGATTGAAAGAAGCTAGTGGTCGTAACATTCTAAAGGGAGAGTTGTTCTATCACATTCCCTATGCTGAAGTTGAGACTATTAATCTATAACCTATTAGCCAACTTGGTGGAATAGGTAGACACCAGAGACTTAAAATCTCTTGCTCATATGGGCGTGTCGGTTCGAATCCGACAGTTGGCACCAAACAAAGGAGAAGTAAATGGCTAAAGTTAAGGCGGGTATCGGCGCAAGTAAGTGGAAACCAGAGCCTCACAAAAAGAAAACAGCACAGGGGAAGACACGTAGCTCTATTAAGCTATCTTCTATGAATAAGGCAAAGAAGCGTAGCTACAAAGTTTACAAAGGCCAAGGTTAATATGGACGACTTTCCAGTCAAGCCTACTCGTACTCGTCGCAAGACTAACTATAAGAATGCAGAGGCTAAGCCTGTCTCTGGTCTAGTCCCTAAGACAGCAAAGCAAAAGGCTTTACTAGACGCCGTAAAGCAGAATACACAAGTGCTTGTCCTTGGTCCTGCAGGTACAGGTAAGACATACGTAACAGCCACCTATGCTGCTGATCTGTATACTCTCAAAGAGATTGACAAGATCGTTATTACTCGCCCTCACGTAGCAGTAGGTAAAGAGCTTGGCTTTCTTCCCGGTACACTAGAAGAAAAGACATACCCGTGGGCTTTGCCTGTGCTTGATGTTCTGCAGAAGCATTGGGGCAAGGGTACTCTAGAAACTGCTATCAAGAATGGCAACGTAGAGATGGCACCCTTAGCTTTGATGCGGGGTCGTAGCTTTGAGAATGCTTTCATTATTGTAGATGAAACACAGAACATCACCACACACGAGTTAAAGATGCTGTTGACACGTGTAGGTGAAGGTAGTACTATTGTACTGAATGGCGATGTGCAACAGTCAGACCTTAAAGAAGTAGACGGACTATCTAAGATTATCCATCTAGCTAAGAAGTATATGTTGCCTATCCCCATTATTGAGTTTGGCGTAGAAGACATTGTAAGGTCTGACATCTGCGCTGAATGGGTTAAGATATTTATGAAGGAAGGGCTATGAGTAATGGGGTTGGAAGACGAGGCAAAAGCGTATGCCCTGAGTAAGAAGAAGCTGTTCAATGAAGAGTTACGTGATCTTCAACTGACTATGATTAAGTATATAAATGCTAATCTATATGATAGTCACGAAAAAGACAACGCATTAAGACAGCTACACTCTAGCGTTCTATGGGCAGAAGAAGCAGCAGAGCTACACGGAATAAAGTAAAGGGGCCGAATGGCCCCTCTTCTTTTTGTTAGTACTGGATGTGCTTGTGTGTCTCTATGACTCCATTTAGGATGTCATCTAGCAAGTCAATCTCAGCTATGTTTAGATCGTTAATGTCTGCTTGAACATTGTAGTCTTCTCTAAGGATGTTCATAGCCATGTTACGTTGTTCCTTTGTGCCTTTACGGCTGACCTTACTGACAAGTCTTAGCCGTAGCCCGTCACCACCTGCATAGCCTTGCTCCATACGACTACGCACTTCTGCTCTTACTTGTGTAAGCCTGTTCTTTAGCATGGTGCGTCTGCCATTAAGGTCAGCTTGCTGGAACTGCTTGCTTCTCATAAGCTGTTGCGTCTCCTGCTCAAGCAGAGGGGCAAGCATGGTGTTGAATATACGGTCATACGCAGGTAGGTTGCTACGTTCATTAGCAGTCCACTTGTGCATCTGCGACATAGAGTATGCTTTCTCAGTAGCAGTACGTCCCGGTACAACAGTAACACCAAAGATACGAGCAAAGGGGTTAGGATCATAGAGTTCCCCTTCACGTGTACCTACACGTAGCTCTTCTCCTGTGATGCTGTCTGTCTTGTCGATGAAAGCTTCAAGGATATTGTCAATGTACTTGGTAGCACTAAGGCTAAAAGTCTCGCCTGCTGTTCCTGCTTGTCTGATATCCTTTACCGTATCTGTTTCCATTGCAAAACCAGCAATCTTATTGACTGCATCAAGAGGACGAGTAAAGCCAGCCGCAAAGTTACCAAATGTTTTAGCGAAAGCAGCAGCGGTTTGACCACCACGAGCACTACCTTCGTCGCCGTTAAACACAAGGTCAAACAGATTATACAAGTCATTGCCAAACTGAGCATCCCTTGCAAGCTGTCCAACACCTAGTTGGATAAGAGCATCCTCTTGAAGCTCTTTTGGGATGGACTCACCGCTTGCTTTAAGATTAATAGCTCTGCCTAGTGCAAGGAACAGAGAGAAGGGATATGTATTCTTAGCGTCAATAATAGTACCACCAGCAGTCTCTACTTCAAAGGTATCAAGACCTTTTTCTCTGCGTCCCTTGTCATACTGTGCTGCAAGACCAAGAGCAGTAGTGCCTACAAGCATTCTAGAGAGAGCGTCTGCTTCTGTTAAGCTCTTTTCACCGCCTTTAATTGTCCTGTATCCAAACTTAATAAGTAACTCTGGTGCAGCAAGAGGCGTCCACTGATACGCTGTTGCAAGAACGTTATTAAAGAAGCGCCCGAAAGGAAGGATTGTACCCAACACTGGAGTAGCAGAGAACTTCTCTACTAAAGAGGCAGCACTACGAAGAAGCTCAGGCTGATCTTGTGTTGTATAATCCTTAGCAAAAACAGAACGCAACGTAGTATCTGTAGCGGCATTCAAAACGTCATCGTCTATAGCATCTACAGTACCATTCTGCATAGCTTCACGCAGAGTAGTGCCCTTCTTCAAGCGGAGATACTTATCAAGTTCTCCCATGAACATCTGAGACTTAGTGAAGCTGTCTTGAACACGGACGCCTGTAATGATGTTAGCGCCATTAGCAAAAGCTTCAGTACGCTTAAACCATTTTGCCTCAGGATTAACACCAAACCTACGAGATGTACGTTCAATACCGCTTGTCACAGTCTCAAACAGAAGCTTCTCAACATCAGGGTTTACTTTAAGGAAGTTGAGATATGCGTCATGCGTAGTGTAGGGGTCCATCAAGTTACGCAGCTTCTGTGCTTGTAGTGTACTCAATGCTCTTGCTTGACGAAGTGCTTCCGAAGCGCCTTGCTTATTAAAGGGCGCTTTAAGCATAGCAGAGCCTACAAGAGTAGTAGCATTGAATAGGTCTGCTAGTGTTTGACCTGCATAGTATTGAGTAAAGCCAGCAACGTTAGCCATAGTTGTTGCAGGCGACGACACAAGCAGACGCTTCCAAACAGACTGCATATACTTCAGTCTATTAGGGCTGTCTAAAGCTTCATCAATAGTTTCCTTAGCATTAACAGCAGCAAGCTTTGCATCCATAGCATCTGTAGCGGCTACAAGCTGAGCGTCTACTTGTCTACGGAAGATAGACATAGTGTTAAGCACTTTACCTGCTTGACTAATATCCTTAGCAAGCAAGTCTCCAAGTTTAACACGTGTCTCAGATAATTCCCCTAGCTTAATGCCAGTAGGCTGAAGCGCATCGTTAATCTCTTTAAGTTGACTGTCATCTAAGTATCTTACAAAGTTAGTCATAACGTCAGAGATCGTCTCATTACGAGAGAACTTTACGTTAGCATTTTTGAAAGCTTCAAGGACACCGCCCTCATAGATTACCTTACCTGCAGTACGTGTCTCTTTACCTAAGATGATCTCTCTGATAACTTCAACAGGAACAGCGTCATACTGCTTACCGTCTTGTACTTTAGCAGACCAAGTTTTGATAGCAGCAACAATGTTACCAGTAGCTTTCTCGGTGGCTTCTTTATTAAGCTTAGGCATAGAAGCTTCAATGACAGCGTTAGACACTTTCTCAAGAGGATCACCAGTGTCTGCTAGGCCAGAAGCACCACGGAACTTACCAAAGCCAAGCTGAGCTAAGCCAGCAATACCACCAGCCAAAGCACTGAAGCCTGTCTGCAGCTTGCTATACTCTTCTTGTGCGCCTACATCCAGCATAACGTTTTGGATTTGTACGTCTTGCAACATAGCAAAGCTGGAGTCAAGTGCAGTAGTATAAAGCAAGGACCGTTTAGCAGCCTTGTCTCCTGCAGCTTGCAAAGCTTTAGTACGAGCCTGTCTGCCTAGAGCCGCTAAGCCTTCACGCTCAACTCTTTCAGCTACAGTCTTGTATACCCCACCTGCAACTCTGGTGTTGTATCCTTCTCTGACAAGCCTACGTGCAGCTTCAATGCCAGCACGTTCAGCAGCCTCTTTAGCTGCAGCCTGATTAGCTGTTGCTCTAAAAGTAGAACGCCCTGCTTCTGTAAGAGCCTTGCGGATAGCAGCCTTGCCACCAATAGTCGTGCCTACTGCAGCACCCCTTGCAACACCGCCCGTAAGAAGACCAATGTAGTTAGTAGGGTCACTAGCAGCAGCGCCAATGTACTCTGCTACGCCCTCTACGGCACCAGCAAAGCCATCGTTAACAAAGACATTGCCTAGCCTGTCATAGATTTGATAGGCACGAGAGGCAATCTCTTTCTGGCGTTCATCTGCCTTAGAGATAAAGCGTACCTCACCCGCTGTAGAAACAACGTTAGCATTGAAGTAACGCATCTGTTCTACAAAGTCGTCTACTACTTTATCAGGAGAGGCGGACTGGTAGTCAGTACCCTTACGTTCAACCATGTAGTCACGAAGGACATTGTTATACTCAGGCTTTAACAAGTCAGCCTGCTTCAATGTAGCGTCAGACTTTAAGAGGCTATCGTCAAACTCTTGTGTAGGCAGCACAGACCTACCACCAAAGGTATTCCTGTTTTGCTCAAAGCGCATAAGCTCTTGCTTTAACTGGCTGTAGTTTTCCATGTGTGCTATTACCTTAAGATGCTAGTAAGTCTGCTGTCGCTAATGCTACGGCCTCTGTCTTCGCCTTCCTCATAAGGTCTAATTGTAACAGTCGGACTGACTCCTGTCAAATATTGTTCTGGGATAAGAGCAAGCTGATCCTTAGTTATGTTGTACGCACCTACCCTGCCTTTGATAGTAACTCTATACTCAGCATCTACAGGGTTGTTTACAATGTTGAGATTAGCCATAGGCTTTTCAATGTACTGTTCAATATCATCACGGAAGTAGAAGTTCAAACCACCAATGGCTGTCTCAGGAAGACCTCTTTCTCTCCGCTGTTTACGTGTCATACTATCCCACTGCTCTCTGGTGTACAGGTCAGTGTATTTACCCTCTACATCGCTAAAGATAGCAAAGCCTTTAAGGGCATCCTCTACGATAGCCTTACCTTCTTCACTTAAGGGTGTTGCAGGCTTGAACTCGTCATCCTCAGGTACAACAGCATTTTCGTCTAGGATAGTAGTGGGTATTTTCTCTGGTGTAATGTCCTCACCTAAAGGCTCACCTTCTCCAGAGGACATCTTCTGATCTTCCTCCGGTTTTAAGCCAATAGGATCAAGCCCAACGCTTTCTCTAAGGCTGTTAAACTCTTCAAGACCATAGCTATTTCTAATAACATCAGCCATGATACGGTTATCAAAGACAGCAGGTCCATACGTGTCTAGCATGGACAGAACAATAGGCTGAGCTTTGTACAAGGCCCAAGCATCTAGTCTAGTGCTTACATAGGTATTCTGTTCATTAATAGAGGCATCTGGGTTGTCCTCTAAGAACTTCATCCTTAAGTCTCTTGCATACTGCTCAGCTTCATCCGAAGTCTTATAGTCAGAGAGGGTCTCATTAAATGTAGTAGCAAAGTCTAAGGACACCTCAGGCGTAATAAAGGGGCGCTCAGAGAAAGTCATCCACGCATTGTCATACATAGAGCTATAATCACTAAGCGAAGCAAGCTGGTTAATCTCTCTGATAGACATACCACCATACGATAAATCTTCTGCAAGACGCTTCTCAGCAGCTTCTCTAGCACCAAACCCAAACAGTTGAGAGATAACAGAACGATCCGTTGTTGTCGGAGTAGCAGCAGCACCCTCTGGCAGTCTAGCTCCATAAGTCTGCATAGCATAGTCAACAAGGCTCATGTTAACCGGAGGAAGGTTAGCAGGCATCTGTACGACAGCTTGAATGTCGTCCATAGAAAGAGTACTGCCCATGCCACGCTGGCTAGATGCAGCCTGCAGTTGGTTATAAAAGTCTTGAATGCCCGCAGGACCAGTAGCCATAGCGTTAGATACCATAGCCTCTCTCTGTGCTAGAGGAATACTGGGGTCCATAAGGGCCATAGCATTTCTGCCCAACTGAGCAGCCTGTCTAGCACGGGCTTCTCTCTGAGCACGTAAGATATTGTTCTGCTCAGCTAGTTGGCGCTGACGTTCTTCATAATCTTTAGCTTCGCTTTTGCGTTCTTGCATAGCCTGAGTTTGGCCCTCAAGAAACGCTGCACCAAAAGCTTTCCAATCAAATGCCATTCTTCTTATCCTCTCGCCATAAGACCTTTAGGAGCCGCTTCTTCCTTAGCTTCGTACTCAGGAGTTTCAGCTTCTTCAAACTCTGGTGTTTCCATTTCTTCTTCCGGCCCCACTTCTTCAGCGTCTTCACCGACAAGCTCAGACAGAAGGCTCTTACCGGGGTCTTGCATATCTGTACCTTCTTCTTTTAGGTACTTCATAGCAAGGAGTTTGAACCTGTTAATCTCAGCATCTTTAGCTTTCTTGGCAGGATCACCCGGCTCTTCTTTTACAGTGATGCCGTAGGACTCAATAGCTTGCTTTAAGAAAGATGTAATGACTGGAGCAACGAGCATACCAACATCAATAGTGTGGACGCCACGCATGACACCCATCATGTAAATGCTCTCTGCGACAGGCTTAAGGGGAACACCCATCTCACACATGACAGCAAGATCATCAATGATGTCTTGGTCTGCAAGCTTCTCAATGTAATACTTGGCCACTTCCTCAACAGTGTTAATCTCAGGAGGGTTTTCCCAAGGGGCACTCTTAGGCTCCATTGTAAGAGACTGGCCCGGAATCGGTGCTTCAAATACTCTTGTCATATCTTTGTCCTATTTATTTTGTGAAGCCTGCGCCAAAGTATAATCCTACAATGGCTGAAACTATATGTGTATCAAGGGGAGTAATTACAAAGCCTCTAGCAGCCTGCCACTTAACTACTTCTGTGTCACCACCAAAGATCATACCCCAGAGAGTAGTCTGCATTTCAGAGTAGCCAACAATGACAGATACATCAGGATACCATACAGCTACGAGCTTTGGCAATACGATAATAGCAAACACAGAAGAAAGGGCAATGAGGCGTCTTGTCCAAGCAAAGTGCTTATCTGTCTTGCCTGCATCACGGGCAGCATTAACTTGTTTAGCACTGAAGTTGGCACGTTCCATGAGCATCTTCTGTTGCTCTTGTTGTGCCTTCATGCGTTGACCCATGATAGACATGACCCCACCTAAAACAGTGGAGCCAAGCATGGTGATTAATTCAAGGGGTAAGCCGAACATTGTGGTTACTCTTGTGTTGGTTTAGCTTGAGGTCTTGGAGATGTACTCATAGGTGGTACGGAACGTGAGTCTACGGGCATTGTACCTCCGTACATTCTTGTGTATGCGGCCTTAGCATCTGTCCATCTAGTTGATGCTTCTGTGGCACCTCCAGCATGACCAACAATATCTTTTAGACTATCAGATGTAATGTTCTTTGTATTAAAACCTTTATCTTCCAAGTATGCAAGAGTAGCTTTCAACATAACATCCATGTCTGTTATTAGTAAATCTGGATTTGCCACAAGATCAACGCCTATTGCATCACCTATTTTTTTGTAGTTATTCCTGCCTGTGAGTTGAATAAGTCCTCTTCCTCTAAATCTACTACCGTCACCTACTTGTGTATTACCAAGTTTATAGCGTTCACTTCTGTATTGGTCATCATAGTAGATATCAAAAATCATATTATTCTTTGTGGCGTCATCGCCATTTATATACGTTGGGTTGTTCGCCAAATCTATAAAAGCTTGTTTTCGATCCGCATTTCCGCCGAGATGTTCTGCTATTTCTGCTGGTGTTCTATTTCTGTTAAGCTTTCCGCTATATAGCCTACCCCCTTCTAAAAGGTCTGTTGCAGACTCGTGTTCAACTGTCGCTACAAATGCTGCCGCTGCAACTGGATTAGTAAATGTATCTTTTGCAAACCGTTCTACAAAAGACATGATAGGCGTAACTTTGTTTTCTTTTTTAGAGAACATATAAGGAGCATAGGGCATCGACACAGGAAGAGTAGGCTCAGGGGGTTCATTTCTATCACGAGCCATCAAGCCTTGATCTGTAATACTAGAAACTGCTGTTATATCCACAGGAGCAACATCTAGTGACTCATTATGCTCTTTCCCTTGATGCCAGAAAGGTGCTGTAGTATTAGGCGTAATAGCTTTTTCATTAGAATATCTATGTGCCCATTCTTCTGAGGTCAAGGAACGTGTTATGCCAGCCCCTTGTCTATCTTGACGGAGTAGCTCTGCACTTCTACGAGCCTCGTCTTGCATGTCCATCTCTTTATAGACTTCCATGTGAAGCGTTCTATTGTCTTGCTTTTCGGGCTTGCCTTGTTGTAAAGCCTTACCTCCAAGGGTTGTAAAGAGATTAGACACCTTATCAAAGAAGCCTAACTCTTCTGCCTTCTGTTCTTGTCTTGCACCAATGCCATCGCCTACGCCTTTCTTAGCGGGGCTATCTGTTCTAGCTACAGGTCTAATGGATGTTACGGGAGCAATAGCCATTTCAGTATTACCTTTACTCTTAGAAAATGATATCAGCGACATTGGTGACAAGGGCCGACAAGAAAGTACCAGCAGCAGAACTCCAAAGAGAATCACTAGAGTCTTTACTAACTTTGGAAACAAGTAAGTCAACATCCCTCTGCCTCGCATTCTCTGAAGACTGCCAAGCCCAAGAAAGTAAATCTCTTTCACGCTGAACAATGTTATTATATGCTGACATGGTAAGACTATTTGCAGCAATAGCTGAGTCTCTATTGACTTGGTTCTGCGCTGCATTTTCCGTAGTGGTGATGTTCTGGAACCACTGTGTGTTAGCTTGTGCAATTACAAGAGCATTGGTAGCGTTAAACTGGTCACGCTGATTAGAAAGGCTGGCGTTAAACTGCTCCATAGCGTTAGTTTCACCAGCGTTAAACCTATTCATTGCGTTAGTCTGTTCAGTGTTAAACTGAGCAATGTTGCTTGACAGCGAAGCAAAGAACTGATTGGTCTGGTTCTCAGATGTAGCATTGAATTGTGCAGCAGCATTACGAGCAGCAGTATCATTGAGTAAGACATTCAGCATCTCTTGTGTCTTGAACACAGCAGTCTGTTGCTGATTGTCAAGGTTCTTCATGTCCATCTGCAGGAAGGCTTGAGCATTTTGTACTGCAGCTTGCTGACGGTTATCCAGATTAGCCAAGTCAACCTGCGTCATAGCTGCAGCGTCTGCCATGATCTTAGCGTTACGTGCGTCAAGGTTAGCTAAGTCAACAGTCTGGGCCAGACGAGCATTCTCAAGGGCCACTTGCTGTTGAGCATTAAAGTTCATGTTAGCAATGTCGCTGATCTTAGCAGCGTTAGCTACACGAGTTTGAAATTCCTGTGTAAACTCCATGCCAAGGAAGTTTGCTCTTTGCTCAGCAGCAAACATGGCACTCTGTTGACGGTTAGACAGGTTCTGTAACTCAAATGTTGCAGAAGTCTTAGCATCCTGCATGGCAATGGGCAGAGCACTTTCCATAGCAGCTTGAATAATAGCCTGACCAGCCATACTCGAAGCGCCTAAACCACGGGAAGCCATAGCTCCCGCAGCGGCTCTCATAGCTCCAGCAGCCCAAGCAGGAGTTTCGCCGCCTTCAAACTGCTCCATCAAGCCAGTAAGCTGACCCTGTACTGTAGCGTCTGTAGAGGGAGCACCAGTAGCTGCAGAAAAGTTTACTTCTTTCTTGACCCTATCCATATCTACTGTCGGGCCACTAATAAGCTCGCCCTCTTGAACAGTACGGTCTTCTGGAGCCTGAACCTTCTGAGCTTCGTCAATCTGATCTACAGTCAAGTCAAGAGAGGATAATTCGTCAGGCGACATAGTAACAGCATCGGATAAGGCTTCATCGCTAGGCTTACCAGTGGCTGCAGTAAGTGTATCAAGTGTATCTTGTGCATCAGTGGCAGTTTGTTCAGCCGTAATAGTAGCAGCTTCAATGGATTCAGGAGCAGCTACATCAGCAGCAGGAGTCACTTCAGTAACATCAACAGTAGGAGCATCATCAAGTTGACCTTTATCCTCTGAGATAGTACCAGCAGCCTTGTCTTCCTCAGACACAGTAGCTACGTCTGCAGTGGTAGTCATTGATGCCGGATCATTAAACGCTTCACCTGTAGCTTCAGTACCAGTAGGAACACCCGCAGTGCTTAAGTTTTTCATAGCTGTACTAAGAGCAGCTTCAGCAGAAGTCAGAGCAGCTTGTGCACTATCTACTTTTGATTTAAGGGATGTATCAGAAGGATTAGCAGCAAGTGCTTGGTTTGCATCATTAAATGCACTACGCTTAGCAGCTACGTTAGCTTGAGCTTTATCTACTTCAGCTTGATAAGAGGCTACGTCTCCGCCTTCAGCCATCTTGACAGGCTCACCCTCAATAGCCCTACGTGCAGCTAGAGTGTATTTTCCCATCTTAGCAGCAGCAGCAGGGTTAGCAGCTAAGAAAGCGTTAACCTCGTCTGTTTGCATAGAGCTTCCTGTGTACCCTACTTTGGGTAGCAGTACAGCCATCTGCTGTGGTGTAAATCCTGCAAACTTCTTAGCCATATTATTTGTTCCCTAATTGCATATACACAGCCGTAGCAATAAAGCTGAGTATAGCTATTGTTGTAATCTTAATAAAGGTAGACCAAACGCTTTTCTTGGTGTCTCTCCAAGCAGCTAACAGACTACGCATGTCACTAATGTCTTTACCTGCAGTTTCATCATGTAAGCCAATAGCCGACAAAGCTTCCCTAGCACCACGCCGTGCAGCACGATCAAGCATAGCTTCAAGTTGCTCAGGTGTCAATGAAAAGTCAGACATTTAAGGCTTTCCTGTTTAGTTTTTAACTTCTAGATAGCAGGTCACAAGTGACGACACATTAGTTGCTGGATTGTCTACATAGATGTCCACGGCAGTTGCAGGGCTTTGGCAGAAGGCGTAGCCCACGTTGCCGCTGTGGTCTTCGTCGCCAGTGTTATAATCTCCGGCGAGATAGTTCTGCGAGCCGGAAATTGGGTCAGTGCCACCCGCTGCATTTCTGAACGTGCCAAAGTTTGTGCTGGTCTCTAGTAGGCTTGTGGCGCTGCCGATTTGGCCCAGAATACCCATAGACGCCACAGACACTGTGCATAGGCTGCTGTCGGATGCATTGATGGTGGGGTTTCCGGTGCCGGTGTCTGCCGAGCCGTAGGTGTCCTGAACAGTCACACTGCGGATCACCGTGTTGCCCCTGATGTGGAAGCACACCGTGCCGGAAAGCCCAGAGCTGCCAGCAAAACCGCTGACCGTTGTCCCGCTCTCGGTTGAACTCTGGACGATGCGATATGCAATCTGCGCCCCGTTGTCAGTGAAGATGCCGTTGGTGTTCCCATATGAGTGGGCGAGCGTCCATCCGCTCGGCACGGCTGTCGGGCTGGCGTTATTGCACGACCTCGTGGTCACGAGAAGGTCGCCGGTCTTGAGGCCGCTCGGAAGCGTCAGCGAGGTGCTTTCGTTGGATATTGTGTGACCAACGATTGACGCCGAAGTGATGGCGTTATTAGTAATTATTGCTGGAGATGCAAACATTATTGAAGCGCCTGTATGTTAAGACTCTTATATCCGTTAATCTTAGTGATGTAGAAGAAGAAGTCATCGCCGCTTGTCGTGGTTGTGCCATCTCCTGTTTCTCTATTGAAACCTGTTACAGTTATAACGCCAGCCGAAGCGCCATTAGTAACCTGAATAATCATGGTATAGTCACCGGATTCTGTAGGAGCATTAAGCGTAAAGGCACCGTTATTAACAATATGTTTTAGATTTCCACCTACAGGAGAAGGTGTATAAGTGCCACTTGATATAGTGCCATCATCTTCAGCTGTGCTAGTATAACCTACAGTTAGGTTCTTAGAAACATCAGCTTTTAGGATGTCTGCATCAGCAGGCTCTTTACCACTTACGTCGCTTGTCAGTGTATTCAACTGAGTTTGGATACTACTGGTAACGCCCTCTACGTAATTTAATTCTTCCGTAGTAGCTGTAACGCCATAAAGTATATTTAATTCTTCCGTAGTAGCTGTAACGCCATAAAGTATATTTAATTCTTCAGCAGTAGCTGTAACGCCATCAAGTATATTTAATTCTTCAGCAGTAGATGTAACTTCTACTCCACCAATCTTCAGTGTAGTAGCTTCAAGTGTAGTAGCTTCAACTGTACCAGCCACAAATGCTTCACTGCCTACAGTCCACTTGTCAGCAGCTTCATCCCACACAAGAGTTTTATTAGGTTCTGTGCCACGTTCAATCTCAATGCCACCATTCTGTGTAGGATCATCGCCATCGTAATTAGAGTTAAGAACAATCTGGTTATCAGCGAGATTAATAGTTTCAGTATTAACTGTAGTAGTTGTGCCTGATACAGTAAAATCACCACTAACAGTAAGATTACCACCAACAGTAAGATTATCACCAACAGTAAGATTATCACCAACACTAAGATCGTTTGTAATGGTTACACTATTAGTCAGACCAACAGTAACAGCGGCACTCTCAGAGCCACTTCCTGTTACTTCAATCTGATCAGCAGTACCATCAATAGTAGCTACGTAGTCTCCTGTAGTGTCTGTGCCTAGTTCTACAGAGTTAGGCTCAATAGTAGTAGTAAGAGTAATGTTCTCAGTACCATCAAAGTCAACACCCGTAGCTGTAACGTCACCAGACAGCTCAATAGTACGTTTAGTTTCTAATGCAGTAGCTGTCGAAGCATTACCATCAAGGTCACCAGTTACGTTACCTGTAAGATTACCTGTAAAGCCTGTAGTTGCTTCAATAGTAGTGCCAGTAATATCAGAAGCAGATGTACCACCAATAACAGTGCCATCAATAGTACCAGCGTTAATCTCAGCAGTATCAGCTACAAGGCTGTCAATGTTAGCTGTACCGTCTACATAAAGGTCACGCCACTCTTGTGTAGAGCTACCTAAGTCATATTCATTGTTTACATCAGGAATGATGTTACTGTTAATGTCTGCACTAAAGGCTACAGTATCTGTGCCTGCCTCGCCAAAGGTCAGATTGCCATTAATAGTAGCATTGCCTGTAACTGTCAGGTTTCCACCTATAGAAAGATTAGCAGAAGCCGTGATGTCACCAGCAAAGGTAGAAGTCTCATCTACAGTAAGAATGTCTGTTGTTACAGTGCCGTCAAAGAAGGCGTCTTTATACTGAACAGAGCTTGTACCAAGATCAAGTGTGTTTGTAGTCTTTGGAGCGACTGCAGAAGTAGACACCACAACGTCTTGGCCCGGACCAACCTTAGTAATAGGTGCACCTTCTCCTGAAGACCCGTCATGTTTGTGGCCTTCAGTAGCATTGAATGCACCTTCAATAGCGTCGTACTCTTCATTAAAATCAGAAGCATCAATAACTTTGCCGGTAGCAATACTATTATCTTCGTCTCGGCGTGTGTAGCCTGTCATAATATGAGTCCTTATTGTCTATCGTTCTGTCTAAACTCTAGAATCGCCGTGTCCAGAGTAAATGAAGGGTTAGTTGAACTATCTTCAATACGCATAGCTACAGTTTTACCAGAGCCTATAATGTTTCTAGCGTATTGTTTATCTAATACGCCCCCAAAAGTAGCAGAGCCAAACACTGCATTAGTAGAGCCGTAGAGAAATATAGCACTACCAGTACTTGTGATGTTAAAAGTAGTAGGCTGAATAACGTCTGTATTGGTAGCCTTGCCAAAATCAAACTTAAGGTTTACATCAAGAGACATAGTCCCTAAAGGATCAGCATATAAGATGAGTTTGTATACCGTCTTACGTGCTTGCGGGTCAGTAATAGCCATATAAGGAGACTCATAGATAGCCTCAATGACATCCCCATCAAAAGAAGAGCCTGTGTCTAACTCATAGACATACCCATCGTCGTTAGCAAATATGGTTGTCTCGTCATAGCCTGCTGTATACTTACTATCGCTGCAGTATGCTTTAATACCTTTTGTAGTAGCCCAAGCAATAGACTCTGCACCTTGGCTAGAAAACTTAGTAGCAAGAAGCCCTTTAGCAGAACTCTGCTGCTCAGACGGTACATATGCAAAGATACGGTACTGGGCTTTCTCACGTAAAACAATAGAGCTAAAGTTTGTAGCAGACTGCAGGAAGTTATAGGCGTCTTTAGCAATAGTATCAGAAGGAATATCTAAGCCAAAGTCACCAATGCGATCTGTTGCACTTAAGAGCCTAATACCATCAGGAGCAACATACATAATGTCGCCGCCTACTTCTTGAATAGTATCGCCATTAATGCAGCCAATGCGATCCGTAATAGGAGCAACAACAAAATCAGCGATTGAACTACCAGTAATACGCTTGATGCTGTTTCTGCTAAACACAATCAGTTGGTCACGGAATACCGCTAAGCCTGTGATCTGGTTGCCTACATTAATAACACCACCACCATTAGCAGCAGTAAAGTCGCTGTAGGTAGAGGGCGCAGTAAAGTAAAGACTAGTCTCTTTAGCGTAAAAGGTGGTAGTCTTGAATACAGCTATGTGAGAAGCGCCCTCAACATCCGCCGGGGTTGTAAGATAAGTAACAGTATCTGCAACATCATCATACACAAAGGGATAGTTAACGCTGTCTACGCCAAGGATAACATGGCCTGTACCAAAGTTTAACTCAGTGAACCGTACTTTAGCTCCGTTTAGAGCAGCCGTAGCTTTTAATGTCCAACCTATGCCCGTACTTTTATATACTTTACTGTAAGTACCATCACTACGGATAGCTAAGACCTCACCCGCTGCAACTACTTTAACCCCAAGTACAGGCTCAGTGCCGGGGATAGCATTACTATCAAACTTATCATACCCTCTAATCTTTGCGTAGCCACCCTCTTTAGACGGCTCAAAGTTTTGTAGGATAGAGGCAGAACCAACAGCTTGAATACCCTGCTGTAAAGGGGAGAGGCTAGAAATCAAGCCCCCCTTAAACTCAATAGGAAATGTCTGCCATGCTGTAGCCATTAGAAATGAACTCTTGTATCTTTAAGGTATTCGGTTCTATTAATGTGCAAACTACGTAAGTTCTTGATACCAGATTCAAACTTATCCTGAGCAAAGTTAGCTGCCTGCATATCCCCACGGAACTGGTAAACGTAGTACATAGCACCGTCTACAATAACGTGTCTGTAAGGCTCTGGGATGGTCGGGATGTCAGTAGCCTTCTCAAGAGTAAAGCTGTATGTGTAGTATTCATACACTACTTCATAGGCTTTATCCGGCGAAGGGACCAAGATAAGCTCTCTGCTAGGAGTACGCACAACGTATGAGGGCATACTTCTTATACTATTACTAGAGTTATACTCGCTGTACACGTATTTGTCAATATATTCTTCGTAGTTCATGGCTTTTAATTTACGTGTTTCGTTAGCATTAACATCGTCTTGCCGGATACGAAAGGTGTTGAAGTTAATGGTCTTGGCATCATAGGGATAGCTGTAACGCACAACACCCGGAACTAAAACCTCTGTTTCCTCAACATGGTTCCACGGCCACTCAAACTCTTCCTGATTGATATGTCGTACAGCGGAGTTGACTGCATCCTTAGCAAAACTGTAGTAACCAGTAGCTCCATCAAAGTTAGCCGAAGTTAACTCTACCTCATTGAGCCTTCTGTTTACGTCATTGACAAGACCTAAGTAGTTATACGCAGGCATTATTACTTCTCCTTCATACGCAGGAAGATAGAGCGTTCATACACAAGGCCGCTACCAGAGATGATCTTACAGTTAATTGTATATCTCACGTTGTTTGTGCCTAGAGAAAAACGTGCAGTAGCAACTTGACCAGAGATAGTACCAGTTACGAACTGTAAGCCATTCACTACGGAAGCACCAGTAACCTCAGTCTTGACACCTTCACCATCATAGATATACCACGTAGTGGCAGATAACGTGTCGTCCCTTAGTAAGCGTGACCAGTCTACACTGTAATCTACAATCTCATCAGGGTCTTTGTCGGGCCATCTATATGACATTTTATCTTCCTTATTATGCGGCGTATACTGTTGATCGTCTGTCTTGTGGTGTCAGCACAACTGTATGATTTTCTTTAGGCGAAATATAAACTGTGTTTCTTTCATCGTCTGGTGTTAGATACAGTATGTTTGTGTATACTGGTGTATATACACCTACGTTCTCTACAATTGAGACGCTATTTGTATTTATGTGTAGTGCTGCACTAGACAGTGTTGTAGCAGTTCCAATACCTATATCTTGACCTGTTAGAGTAAAGCTTGTATTGGCAGCAGCCAAACTAACCGTATTAAGAAAACTAACGTCCTGTCCAGTTAGTACAAATACACCAGCGTTACTAGATACTTTTCTTTTAACACGTACAGTTACATCTTGGCCCGTAACTGTGAATGTTTCATAATCAGCAGAGAGTGCTCTGTTAATTTTAAAGGATGTTGCTTGACCTGTAAATACATATTCTGTAGTGTTAGGTATAATAGATAGTTCAACACCAAATGTTACATCTTGTTCAGCTACCGTATAGCTACCAGATGTGGCAACAACTTTAACTTCTTTTAGCGTAGCTGCATCTTGACCCGTAACAGTAAAGCTACCTGAATCTGCGGCAAAAGAACGTACAGATGTTAGTGTTGTATTTTTCCCATTTACTGTAAAGGATACTAGACCAGCAAGCTCGGAGATTGCTTTAAATGCATCCTGACCTTCAAAAGTAAACGAACCTAGTCCAAGCGATATTCTTAGGTATTTAGTTAGGTTTGTTGCAGGAGCAGTGAGTGTGTACGTGCCTGTATTAGCCGCTAAAGATATACTAAATCTTACGTCATAGCCTGTTATGCTGTATGCCCCAGCATCTACAGAAAGACGTTTAGAAATACCAACTACAGCACTTTGCCCAGACAGGGTAAAGATACCCCTAGATGAAATAATGCTAATTTCTTTTACAGAGCCTGCATCTTTTCCACTAAGTGCGTAGTAACCTGTATTAGTCTTTAGTGGAATATTTCGTGCTGCATCTTGACCAGTTAGCGTAAACGTACCTTGATCAAGAGTAACATTAAGGACTTTAGTAAACGATACACTTTGTCCAGAAACACTGAAAGATGCATACTCAACAGCTTCAGCAATTCCTTTTGATGCAGCTTGACCTGTTAAAGTAAAGCTACCAGTATTTGATGTTATACTATAACTTAAACCAAGCGTTACGCTTTGACCTGTTACAGTATAGCTTGCATTGTCTACTGCTACATTAAGATTTTTAGTAAGTGTTACTGCCTGCCCACTTACACTGAAAGATACAAGTCCAGCGGTTTCAGATATATTCTTTAGTGCGTCTTGTCCAGTGAGTACAAACGAACCATGACCAGCAGCAATACTATTGTCTTTAGTAAAGTTTGCAGCTTGACCTGCTAAACTAAATGAACCATATTCTGCAGCAACATTGTTGTCTGTTGTTAGCGCAACAGTCTGGCCGGAAAGACTAAATGTAACTTGATCAGCGGTAACATTCAGAACTTTAGTAAAGTTTGCTACTTGACCAGTTAGGCTAAATGAACCTTGCTCAGCTAAAACATTAAGAGACTGGTTTAATCCTGTTGCCTGACCCGTTAAAGTAAAGCTACTATTGCCTAGCGCAACAATTAAGTTTGCTGTAGTTGCTACAGTTTGTCCAGTTAAAGTAAAGCTACCAGCATCAGCAGCAAGAGTATAACTTGCAGAAACAGTAAAGGTTACATCTTGTCCCGTAAGTGCAAAAGTACCTTGGGCAGCAGTTAATGTAAGTGCTTGAGCTGCACTTAGTGGACCTATATTTAAACTACCAAAACCAGCACTATCAAGGTATATGCCGTAATCAAATCCAGTAGATGCTACCGCAAGTGTACCGGAAACTAAAGTAGCTACTTCAGAAACTGGTGTATAGGTAAGTGTTACATTTTGTCCTGTAAGACTAAAAGTATCTACATCTGAAGTAAGACTATAGGATACATTTGCAGTAGACGTAAGTACTGCATCCTGTCCCGCAAGACTAAAAGCCCCTGTACCGGAGGTTAGGCTGTAAGACCCACTGTCAATAGCGTCATTATCACCGAGCGGTGCAGAGGCTAATGGTGAAAAACCTAACATGTATTACCTCTTATACTACGGTTGCAGATAATTCATGTACCCATAGTTTTTGATTAGTATCATTTCTGTTCGTAACGTAAATAATAAAACGAAGGAATCTATAATTATTTCCAGCATCGTATAAAGAAGATGCGGCTAAATCGTATGTATAATCAGTAGCAGTTGTCACAGCAGTTGAACTACTCTGTATAGTTTGGAAGGTAGGCTCATTGCTAGTGTTATAATACCATGCACCAATAACATACAGAGAACTAGTCCAGCTAGACGATGTTTCTAATCTAGCCTTTAAACGAATAGTACTAGAGCTTGTGTAAGCCCCTCCAGTAATAGGAATCTCAAGGCTTTGTCTAAATACTACGTTATCCGCCTGATCGTTAGATACAAAACAAAGTGCACCACTTTTATCTGAGTCATTATAGTACAGCATAGGCGAATGCGTTAAGTTAGTTTTTTCCGTACTTAATGCCATACCAATAGGCAAACCATCCGCTGTGTTACTGTTTGTGTGAATAACCAGATTTGTTTGAATAGCAGGGCCAGATGTTTCACTATACCTAAACAAATCTAAATCAGAGCCTACTTTAAATTTGCAAGAACCTGTTGTATAGTCACCTGTTCCCACATCAAGAATACCAAGAGATGCTATTGTACTTGTATTAAAAGCACTGCTAGAATTGTTTTTAATCCAAGCCGCACCAATACCATCTGTCCAACTTGTTGGATTCATTTTTGGATTAGACATGTATGGCGCTACAGATTGTGCTTCGTATAAATACTCTGGCCCTTCACCAGAATACGAAAGTCTACTAGACAATGCAGGACCATCATAATTATAAACTGTTCCGCTAAAACTTGGAATCATTGTGGATAATGTTGAAGTAAATAAACCGCCTCCATACAGACCATATTTCCAGAAATACGCTCCACTAAGAAGATTAACGTTAATTGTTGCTGAACTAGAACTAGAGCCAAGAATCAAACCTCTTTCAAGCATGTAAAAAGCCATACTTGTACCAAGATAATAATTCCCATTATCAGTTAAGTATTGTTGCAATTGGTACTGATAATAATAAGTAAAAACATTATTATATCTGTTAGTTGCCCATTCGGAAGAAGTAGTAGAACCATATCTCTTGTAGCCACGAATACCGTAGTACATAATACTTCCACTATTTATTTCGCACCCATTAACACCCAACGCAGCCGCAGTTCCACCACCCGCTCCAGAATAATAATAATATCCAGTGTAGTCAAAAACTTGTCCAGAACTAGTCCCATTTATATGAAATCCACCAAAACGTTGTGTGTATGTATAACCAGAATGATACCCGCCAATTGCGGAACAAATGTAAATACTTCCATATGTATAACTATTGCCAGCATTGTTATGAAAAATAAAATAAGTGCTAGGCATATCATATAAAGTATCAGGCCCATTACTAGCATTTGTATTGCGGTTAAAATACCAAGTAATACTAGTAGTAGGACTAGACCTATAAATAGGAAGAAGGGTATATCCATCTCTTGTTGTAGAAGATGTCCATCCATCTGTTACTTTTATGCCAATGTCATCATAAAGGCAAAAATATTGATTGCCTGTAATAGTGCTAGGTATATAGTATTGAGGATCAACTAAATACATTTGCAAAGCTGCATTCGCAGAAGAAGTACCTTCAGCACGAAGTGGGCCAACATTTAAAACAGTATGCGGAGCAGACGAAGAACGAAAAACACTAGACGGTGTACTGGTGCTGTCAACGTATACAGTAGCAAAGAGCAAAGGCTTATTGCCATCAGAGTCTGCTACAGTAAACTTGTTTGTAGCAGTAGTATCAAACATTGCTACTAAACCAGCATTGCCCCAAGAACTAATTGCTGAAGTAGTAGCACTATTTAAGGCGGTAGCTTTTGAAATATTATTACTATCTGGATACCAATCGGAACCCGCATCTATTAAATAAGAAGATTGAGACAAACCCTTAAAGCGTATTTCATCTCCATCAGATAGACCAGATAAATTAGCATTACCTGTAGTGGATGTTCCATACATATCCGACAACGCCCAAGGCGCAGCATAGGTGCCGCTACGAGAAGTCGTATCGGTTGTACCATGAATGCCCCCAACAGAGGCTTCAATGTAGGGGTCAACCCAATAAACTGCCATAATTAATTAATCCAGTTAGTGATTGCAGCTTCTGCCAAATCTATAATATCTGCGTAAGGTGTCGAAGAAGTAGCGTCTAGTTTTATTTGCTTTGTGATAAAATCTACAGTACCTGCTACCGTATCCGTTTCAACAGCTTCAAATTCACAGATAACAGTATTATCATCTACAACTTTAATTTTACGTTGATCGTTAAGTCTTGCTTTTTGTATCATACAGCAACACTCCCTGCCATATCTTCCTGAGTCATTACCCAAGAATAACATTTTCCGAGAAAATCATTACCACTTTCGGCTTGAATATCCGTAAGATCAGCATAATATCGGCGGAAGTCCACCTCACGAGTATCATCGTTTGGCGTTGCAGTGGCGTAGCCAGCTACGTCGATCATTACAGTAAACTTAGCATTACCAGAACGCATACGGTTAATAGCTGTAGTTACAATACGAAAGTAAGCACCCGTAAATGGGGTGCCGTATTGACTAGTTATTAGATCAAGTTGAATAGCCATTCTAGTCCCTTTTAATACACTACTTCTGATGTGTTGATGGTAGCTACCCACCGAATATTAGTGGATGCTGCGCCTGTTACGGTAATAGCCAGACCACCGTTAGTCGTGTCTGCACTCAAAGCCATGCCCCAAGATGGCGTGTTATCAATAACGGTTGTGGTAGAACTCACCAAAGTAGTAGAAGCTGCAGAATCTTCTCTACGTAGTAAACCTTTTACTTCCCATGCTGCACATGCAGTGCCAGCGGATGCCTGCTGACGGGCCACGATGGTGCCGTGGAAGGCATAGGCAGAGTTGTTGCGAAGAACTATTTGGTTTGTGGTGCTAGGGGAGGCGTTAACAGCAATTCGTTCTGTTACCAAAGCACTAGGAGTAGCGTCTGTTGTTCCTCGTTTGAGAACATACATTGATGTTTGAGCAGTGGTGCCGCCTTCACCACCAGCATAAGCAAACTGACCAAAGATAGTAGTATTAGCACCTTGAATAGCTATAGAGTTTTGTGCTCCTGCAGAGGAGCCATCATGTAACGCAATAGAACCATTTCCTGTCGCAGATGGGTTTGACAGAGAGTAGTTTCCACCAATGCAAACAGCGGCTGTTCCTGTTGCACTAGCGGCACCATATTGGAAACCACCAATAGCAACAGAGGATGTTCCTGTTGCACTACCCCGTCCAATAGCGGTTGAGTAATTGCCACTTGCTTTTGCTAAATACCCAATAGCTACAGCGTTAGTACCAGAAGCGCCATAAGTAGTGGTATTATCATTAATAGCTGCTGCAAAACTATTAGCACCTGATGCTCTTGATTTTGCCATTGCAACGGCGGTATCACCACTGGTGTATGCGTATTCCCCCAGTGCAATCGACCTAGACCCTGATGAAATTGGCCCTGTTCCAGCACCACTGCCACTACCAATAGCAGTAGAAAACACCCCATCTGCATTAGAGTTTACACCAACAGCCGTAGTAAAATTGTTATATGCTTTAGCAGCATCGCCTATTGCAACGCTATGGTGGTAGTAATCGTAAGGTTTTTCATTGGCTATACCCCAACTAGTGCCATTATTTACAAGCGTAACGCCAGTGCCTCTATTAAGCAAAAGCGGATCGCTGCTTGTATACCCATTGCTAAAGCTACTACCAATATAGTCGGGTAAACCAGAGTCAGGTTTAACACTAATAGTACCAGTGCCGTCATTCCAAATGCTAACAGAAAAACCCGTAGTTAGCCCAGAAATTGCTGGGAGGGTGGCATCCACAGTGCCTGTGGTAAATCTAATAACAGTACCAACATCAGCAGATGTAATAGTATAAGCAGTACTCTTATCGGAAATAGTGTATGTTCCACCACCGCCGCCACCGCTACTAAAATCTGCTGCAGTTGCTGTCAATGCAACAATCGCAGAGCCACTGAGGTTAATGGCAGAGCCAGCATTGCTGCTCTCGCTGACAGTCCGTGTCAGGGTGGTGCCAGACGCCGTGTAGGTGCCTGTGCCAATCTCCCAGTCAGAGCCATCCTCAATGAGGTAGCGCACAGAAGCACCATCAGTCACCCCAGCCGTAGCAAAATTTTGATAGCCAGTGGAAGCACTGCCCAAGGTTATCGTACCTGTACCCGTAGTACTGGTAGTCATTTGTGCTCTATTAACTAGGGTGACCATAGGTACTTATTCCTTATGCGATCTGGATAAAGCCGTTAGTTGCATCGAAATCAACAGTGAAGCTGTCACCAGAGTTCAAAGTAATAGACGAACCATAGTCATAGTAACCTACTAGAGGATCACCTGATACTGTATCATCATAAATAACAACATAACGGAACGGGCCTACCGTACCAGAAGCTGTCATTGTTTTGTCAGCAAGAACCAACTTGTACGTACCGCTTGTCTGAGCAGACGAAGTTGTAGTAATTGTTACGCTGTCAAGATTGGCAGGTGCGCCAGTTGCTTGTGTAATATCGGCAAGTAAGCTGTTAGCTGCAGATGGTGCTGTATTAGTCAACGCAACTTTAAAGGAGTCTGACCCCAAGTTTGCGCTCTCTACAGCATACTCAATGAATGAGTTGAATTTGTTAAACGTTGCCATTTTGTCACTCCTTATGCAATACGAATTATGGCGTTAGTTGCGTCTGCTGTGGGAAATTGAATTGTAAAATCCCCATTAATAGACTTCTTAGTAGACCCAAAAGAAACTATTGCTATAGCTCTATTGGATTTAGATGAGTTATAAATGATACACCCATCAGCAGAAACAGTTACAGATGACCATGTGGTATTGTCATAATCGACTGTAGCAGTAGAACTGTCTAAAGAAATAGCTGCACCTGTTAGTGTATTACCGCCTGCAGTATAGTTAGCACCTACAGCTTCATCGGAATTATCTGTAACGTCTGAGTAGTTAGTCGTAGTTACGTTATATGCACCAGTTGGTGATACCTTAATTAACGCAACTTTTATTGTATCGGTGTCTAAATCATGAACACCCCCAAGAAGCTCTTGCTTGAAGCTGTTACACACAGCAGTTGTAATAGCCATCTTAGGATGTCCTATGTATAAGTTTCACAAGGCAAGAAAAGGCCAGCAGAAGCCAGCCCTTTCTCAGTAATATTAGGCAGCGTTGTAGTTCGCAGTGACAAGAGCCTCAGGACGCAGAATCTTGCGGCCATAGAGGTGCATACCACGAACGATATCAGCGAAGCCATCCGGGTCACGGTAGGTTTCGGTCTTGGTCAGTTGCTCAGCCGAAGCAACAGCCGAGTCATGACCAGCAACGATAACACCGTAGTTAGCATTCTGAGCCGAAGTGCCCGAAGTACCCGAACCCGTGCCGAGGTACGGCATATTGTTCGAGACATAGACACGGAAGCCATGCAGAGAGTTAAGGATCAGACCGTTCTGTAGGCCCGAACCACCGAAGTCAGCATTCAGCATACGGCTGTCTTCGTCTTTGAGCATCTCGACGAACACCGGGTCAACAACCAGCCAGCGGCCACGAGTATCAACATTGCGCTGGTCAAGGAGACGGCCCATACGAGCAATAACCGAGAGCGGCGAAACAGTTGTAGTCGAAGCGGCAGTAGCGCCACCAAAGCGAGGAGCAAGCGGAATCGAGTCGCCAGCAGTCGCAGTAGCAGAAATAGTCAGGTTGCCGAAGTCAGTGGCGTCAAGCTTGTTGGCAGCAAGAAGTTCGTCAGAACCAGCAGCCGAGTCAGCTTTAGTGCCAGAGACAGTCGTGTTAACAGCCCACGAACCAGCACCGCCAGCATAGCCAGACAGGTAGCCGAGAACTTCTTCGTCCATCTTATCGGCCATCTTGTAGGCGGCACGATCAGTGGCAAGGCGCATGAAGTCAATGTGCGAGTGAGCTTCTTCGATGTCATCCATCTTGAAGGCAAAGTAGTTAGCTTTGTCAACGACAAGCTGGAAGTCGGTGTCAACGAGGTCTTGAGCGGAGATTTGAGTACCACGCTTAAGGGTGTTGACAGTGATATCCGGCTCTTTCATGATGCGAACAGTGTCGCCCTGAGCCGAGATTTCACCCATGTAGTCCGAGTTAGTAATAGCATTACAAACAGCAGCTTTACGGAAAGCAAGCTGAGCTTGTTTGCTAAAGATAGTCGGGGAGAAGTTGCCATTGGGGAGGTTGCCCCAAGCAGTTTCTTTTGCGAATGCCATGTTATGTTCCTTTCATGATGATATGGCAAAATTAGTAGACACGCATATCCACGATGAAAGAGGCTCTTAATGTAAGGGTAGTCAGCTTTGCATATGAGGATGGCCGTCCTGTAATGCGCTGGGCCTTTATTCAGAGGTAGTTCTTTTAGTGGCAGGAGTGCTAGGTGGGCGAGGCTGCAATTATCACACTCCCCGCCCGATAAGCATACACTATTGTGTATATGCTATAGTTTTACTTACTACTTGAGTATTGTCAATCACTTTTTACTCATATCGTAAATAAACTTACCAGTACGTTGCGCTTCAAAGATTTCTTCTTGACGCTTCTCGTATTCTTTCATAGACATCTTTGCTACTTGCGATTCCGACAAGTACTTACTAGCTTGATCTGCCTCAGGCTTAGTAGTACTACGGGTCTTAACAGAGGAAGCAGCAGACTTATCGCTTGATGTTTTCTTAGCTGTCTTGATACCAGCGTCAACTTTATACAAGTCAATCACACGGGCTACAGACTTAGCGTCATCAGTGTTCTCATAGAGGGCATCTTGCACCCACTTAGGCTGTGTCTCAGCCCACTCATGGAATGCATCGTCTTCACGAATATCTACAAAGTCAGGGTGGTAGCCAATAAGTTCAGCTTCTGCTTTTTCTTTCTTAGCTTGCACACGCATAGACTCAATCTCTTGAAGTCGCACATCTAGATCGCTGGCTCTTTCAGAAGCTTTCTTGTCTGCAATAGCTTCAACGATAGCAGCTACGTCAGGGTACTTCTTAGCCCAAGCCTCTACTTCTTCAGAAGTCTTAGGCAGAACCAATTCATTCTTAGTAGCCTTCTCTAGCTGAAGCTTAAGCTTCCCAAGCTCTTCTTTAAACTCTGCTTCTTTAGCAAGTTGATGCTTGCGTAAATCACCATAGCGTTGTTTGAAAGTACGTTCTTCTGCACTCAGCTTAGCATCTTCTTCTTGTGCTTCAGCTTCTGTAGCCTTTTCTTGTTTGGTATTATCTTCTGGCGAAACTGTGGGTTCTGCCTCAACTCTTTCGCTGGCAGATTCCTCACTTTCAGACTGTTCTTCTTCTTCGTCTGTTTCACTTTCGTTACCTTCAAGCAAAGCTTTAAGCTCCGCTTCTTCTCTGGCAATCTTAGCTTGAAGTCTATTGTGTACTCTAGAGTCTGTAGTAGTTGCAGTATTCATATCTAGTCCTTATGTTGGGGCCAGCTATACAGCCGGGTAGCCTTATTATTTTACGGAAGCTATTTTACTTCTTTTTCTTTTTACTTGCAAGCCCACCTTTACTGAAACCAACACTAGCTCCACGGCCTCTTGCAGTTAGTGCGCCTTCAATGCGCTTGCCTTCCTCTTCGATCTTCTTAATCTCCGCAGGAGTAGCTAAACCGCTTTCAGCACGAGCAACAACTTCTGCAGTTTTAGCAGGTGCTGCAACAGCCATATCTAATGCAGCTTCTTTTTGTTGCGATCTTTTAAGATTATCTCTTAGCTGTCTAGCTGTAGCAGCAGCATCGTTTGCTTCCTGCATGAAAGCCTCACTATGAACGGGGCCAGTTGCAGCAGGCTTAGGTGCTGTAGTTGCAGCAGGTGTAGTCTTAGGTTGTTCTAGGATTTCATCTAGAGTTTTGCCGGTTCCCGGTACGAGAGTTGTAGTCTTAATATCATACGTAGGGATGGATGTTGCTGTAGGCGGCTCAGGCTTTACGCTAGTAGTAGCTGGAGTATAGGAAGCCATAGCCTCTTGAACTGCTGCGTTTACTGCACTAGGCTCTGCACTAACGATACCTTCTTTGTCTTCGCCTTTGAATGCAGTTAACAGGCGGCTGAACAATCCGGGTCTGTCTTGTTGTGTTACATCAAGCAGGTTAGTCAAGGCGGCTCTATCTTCTTGAGTTAAGCTCTGATCCTCTAAGCGTCTTTCAAGCTCACGCTCTACTTGTTTAGCTTGTGCCATCATGGCACCCTTAATGATAAGCCCGAAGATAGGATTAATAAGTCCAGCACCAATAGATACAACGTCATCCATTCCAAACTTAGTTTGGTCTTCTACCATCTTGGAAAGCTGGTCTACGGAGAGAGAAGCATAGTCAATAGCTTTAGGCCGTGCGGCTTGAACTTGCTGTTGTGACGGGGTTGCTCCACCGCCCGTTCTATCTGTTTGAGTAGCCTTTTCAACTTGTTGTCCTGCAGGAGTATATCCCTCAGGAATTACAGACATAGGCTGGCCTCTAAAGAAAGGCACTAGTAGTGTGCGACCTTGATCGTTAGCGTACTCTACATACGTATATACGTCTTGGTTGGTAAGCTCTTCAAAGGAAGGGAACGTAACATCGCCACCCTCTGCAAAGCCTGCAGGCTGGTCGTCAGCAGTTTCCAACTCAGAGATATCAAACGGAAGACCGTCTTCAGGTTCAATGATCTCCATACCAGTAGGCTCTCCACCTACACGGCCTTTACGTTCCATGTCAGTCCAGCCCATCTTAGCTTCTGAGCGCAGGTCTTCAAAGAACTTAACGCCGTAGTAACGCACTACGTCTGCAGGCACAACGTACTCACCCTCGCTTAGCTGAGCGGGGATGTCATCACGTACTTCCTCAGGCATAGCCCCAGTAGGTACATCATTGCCAGACACAGGGTCTACACGGCCTGTCTTAAACACAGCCTCAGTCTGATCTTCTAGGGCCATTAACCTTCTCCCGTAAGTGCTTTAGTTTCTTGTAGGCGTTAACAGCCCCTTGTGCACGATGCAAGTCTACTATATTATCGGCAGATACTAGACAAGAATGCTCTAGTGCAATGTACTCGTCTAGCACCTCCAAAAAGGCATCATATACTTCTTTGTCGTTTACGATTGTCTTAAGCGACATTACCAGTAAATCCTTGTTCACCCGGAGTAGGCGCAGTGCCTATACCAATCTGTGAGCCGCCGCCGCCAGACGTATCAGCTACACCTTGTGGGCCTTGGCCTTCAGGGCCAGCAACTCCCGGTGCTGCAGCAGGTGCAGGCTGCGCTTGGAAGCCCTTAAGAAGCTCTGCTTGGATAGCTGCGTCCTGCATAGAGTTAGTGACCTTATCAGGGTCAAGGTCCATGCTCTTAGCAATCTCACGGATAATATAATCCATTTTAGCAAAGGGTGCAAGCACAGGATTCTGTGCAACCTGAAGGAACTGCATAAGACGCTGGCTACGAACTTCATTAGCCATCAAGCTTTCAGTACCAGATGCGTTAATCTCAAGGTCGCCACGGATGCTAGGATCAAAGTCAAACTGCATGTTAAACGAGAAGAAAGCTTTACCCATAGGACGGATAAGGTAGTCATCTACATTCTTGATAACATTGCGAATACTTCCATTAGCAGCAGACATAAGCATACTAATGCCAGAGGCAGTCCTACCCACTCCAGATACGCCTGTCTGACCATGAGCAAAACTTGGGAAGCCAGTGCTTTCATCTGCTAGTACCCTTGCTTTATCAAACAGTTGAATGTTTTCTCCAGCAACGTTGGGGAACTTTGTGCCGAAGATAGCTTGACCCGGTGCCCCGCCCTGACGCCGGAACACTTTGCCGGGGTACACAGAGAGGTCTTGTCCGGGGACGAGGTTAGTCTCGTCTACCTCAATGATAAGGTTGCCAGAAAGAGCAGCATTATCAATCGCCATACGCATAAAGCCGTTCATCAGCGTCTGCGTGTCATCCATGTTTTCTGCAATGCCTACACCAAAGAAGCTGTAGGGGTTATGCTCATAAGGAACAGCATAGTAGGGAATGCGAGTAGGCTTGAACGGGTTAAGCACAAAGCGCAGCACTTCACCGTTACATACCCAGACGTTGCAGTTTACTTCGTCTAGTTCAGACAACTCTTTAGGAAGCTCAATGCCGTGGTCTGTTAGAACATCTGTACCAACATAACCCCAGAACTCCAGCACTTCCCATCTTTCAGAGTTAGGCTGAGTTGCGTTGTCTTCCATGATCTGCTCCCAATACTTAGCAACATAGTTGGGAGCTTTATCAATAGCGTTCTGGATTCCGTCTTCCATAAAGTAAGGACGGGTCTTAAGGTTACGCAGTTGTGTGCGTGACATCTTGTGACGCTCAACTGTGTATTCAGCCTCAGTCATAGCTTTGGCTTCAGGATCAGGGTAGAAGTTCCACACACTGACATGACCGCATTCGGGTACAGTCTTAATCAGCGGGTTATACTCACCTTCTTCATCCCAATCAGGATACTCTTTATCTACAGCAAACGGACCCTTCATGACGCCTGTGCCAAGAAGAGCCATTTCAAATGCCATGCTACGAAGGTGGATAGAAGCACCAGACTCTACAAGTTGGTCGTGGATTTTCTTTTCCATCTTTTTAGCTGCAACCATAGCAGGATGGAACGTAACAGTGGTAGGTCCAGTACCGTCACCCTCTACAATCTTTTCAGATACAGGCCCAAGCTTAGCTTCAAGCGGACCCATGCGCTTACGCAGGTCATACAGAGTTTCACCGGGGGCGAGCTTTTTAGTCGGGTCAATCAAGTATGGCTTTGCAGGCTCAGACTTAGTAAGCTCTCTAACGCCACCCTTATCAGCTTTAGGATCAATGTTAATGTGTACAGACTCAGCTACACCATCAGGAAGAACAGAAGGGTCTACTGATAGAGGAAACTTATTGTTGCCAAGAAGAACATCAACGATTTGACCATAAGCAGCCAGCGTCTTCGTCTTTGTGACTTTAACAAAAACCCTCGACTTTTCCGCATCAGTGAACTTGACATCCGGCCCATATAAACCTCTATAGTTTCTATAGGCTCTTAGCCAGCGTTCTTCATCTGCAAGTCTAGCATCTTCTGCTCTACTAAAGCGATCCTCTACAAACGAGACAAGATCACTCTTAGAGTCAAAGATGCTATCCTCACTGTTTTCAGCAGCTACTACTGCGTCTGTCTCAAACATTTCTTCATTGTTTGCCATTAATCTGTGTCCCATGTAGTATAGGTATTACTCTTTTGGAGGTTCATTTGAGCAGGGATGATAGCCAAATTCTTTTCAACATGTAAACCACAAACTGCCTCTCCCTGCAAGGGTATGATATGGTCTACATGATGCAATACACCAGTACTCTCTGTTATAGATGCACAGACTGTGTATATACGCTTGATCTGTTCTAGGTCTGCCCAAGCTGGTGTAGCTTGTAATTTTGCAGCCTTTCTTTTTGCAACTCTTGCAATATAAGCTGGTTTATTTTTTTGGTATTCTTTCTTTGCAGTCTCTCTTTTTCTTTTATAGTTATCCGCATTCCAGTTTAGCGTCTTTTGTTTTGCACACTCTTTGCAGGTGTAAGTCTTACCTAATGGAAAGACCTTACAATTATGATAAGAATCTAGAGGCTTTCCTATTTTACAAACGTTGCAAATACGCATCTAATAGCCAAACGTTGTGTCACTAGCTTGAAAACCAGTGCGTTGAGTAGCAGGATTATAGTCCCATAGGCTGCTGCGAGGACGAGTCATGATGCCATATCTTAAGGCGTCATACAGGTGATCTTCTGCATTTGTATCTACATCCTCAGGGTTTCGTTTGTCTAGAGGGATAGTAGGTATCTGTGCAATAGTATGTGTACAGTGATCCATAAATACGAGCCGTGGCTTTTCAGTAAATTCGTCTACCTGTAGCCTGCGGTGTATTTCGTTTTTACCTGCGACACGAGAGCCACGTGATCTGTCAGACGGACGCCAGCGGCACCCTTTCATATTCATCTGCTCAGCCAAGCTTGGCCCCGTGTCGCCCCGGTTGTGCCATAGAGAGGAGTCAAGCACACCGTACCTTATTGTACCATCTTCGTGTTCTGCCTGCAATATAAGATCAGCCAAGTCAGAAGCTGTAACTTTAGAGACATACATCTCACGATAAACAATAAGCTGTTCATCTGGTGCTACAGCAAACCACAAGACGCCAGTGTAAGAACCGTAGCCGTAGTCACATGCTCTGAACTTAACCCACGACTTAGGTATGTCGAAACGTTCAATAACGTGCTGCTTTCTATCAAACTCAGGAAAGGCTGCACCTTCGTTGATATCCCAGTTGCCCTCAAGGAGTTGCTTCCTCTGATGCTCTGGCAGTGACAGAAGCATTGCTTCGTAGTCACCTGTGTCAGCTAGATACGGATTATCAAAGAGACTAGCTGGGATAAATCTCCGCTTGAAAAGAGGCTCACCCTCTCTGCTGTGTCCCTTAGGGAACGTAATTGTTTCGCCTGTTTCAATGTTAGTAGCCCAGAAAGCTTTGCCTGCAGGTGCGGGGTCAATGAACATTTTCTTAACCCAAGCATGTCCTGCTCCTCCGGGGTTGGTAGTTGCTCTCATGTAAAGCCCTAAGCTTTGAGACTGTGCGCTACGCAAACGTGAACGCATGTAATCCCAAGCATAAGGGGTAGGCCACTGAGTAAGTTCGTCAAAGCCAATCCAGTTAAACGCCTGACCTTGGTATCTTGTAACGTCCATGTCTTTATCTAGGTAAGACATCCAGAGCCTGCCGCCCTTAGGGCTAATCCATTGGCTCTTACGTTCAGACCACTTGATACCCGGCACCGCTTTAGGGTATAGCTCCTGAGACTTTTGAATAAGCTCCCTTAGTTCCTCTGTAGTGTGTCGTACAAGCAGACCACTAAAGTTAGGATCATTCAAACCGTGAAGCGGGTCAGCCAACATAGCGTAAGACTTACCGCCACCTGCAGCACCACCATAAAGCACCTCTCGTTCAGATGAACTTAAGAAGTGCGTCTGAGGGCCGGGGTTTGGCTTGAACACAATGTCCTGTGCCGCCTCGACATCAAACTCAGGAGCAGCAACTTGTGCAGGAACAGTCTGAGGGGTGGCGACTGTTTCACTCTTGCTCTCTGACTGAGTACGCCCCGACCCTGCCCTTTTCGAGCTTCTCGATTTGGTCGAGCGTTTCTTGGAGCCTTGCGGCAAGCTTGCGCTTAATTGCAGATGCTCTTTTACGTCTTCGCTCAACTTCAATCCTCTTTCTCAGTCCATCAGGAGTTATACTCCTGCCTGTTTCTTTAGTAAGCCACGCAGCTACAGCTTTGTAACTATACTGTTTAAGATGCCTCTTTGCAAGTTCTAATGCTTCAAGCTCTTTTACTACAGGTTCAAACAGATGAAAGTTGTCGGGGTGTTCTCTATAACCAAAAGGGATTTTCTGCGTAGACCTAGCTATTACGTGCCACTCTCTTTCTTTACCTTTGAGTGGCTTTGGTAGCTGCCAGAAATCTAAATCCCTGTCAAAGTCGTAACTACTCATTCGTACCTTCTTTGGGTGGTAAGTAGAAGATTCCGCCACTGGAGGAAGTGACATCAACCTTATCTACTTTACCAAGCCCAGCACGATCAAGCAAGTCTTTTGCTGCTACCATCTTCTCTTTAATGCCTAACTCTGTAGGATCATATAGAGCATTAGCCATAGAGACTGCTGCTTTCGGTGCAATTCTTGCGAAGTATGTACGGGTTCTCTCCGCAATCTCGTCTTTAAGAGCTTCAACGATAACAGTGGTAGCTGTCGTATCACTGTAACCTGCCAGCCTCTTAGCAGTCACAACGTCACCGTTAGCTTCGTCAAACAATACGTCGAGAAACTTCTGCTGATTTTCTGTTAGGTTACGTGCCATGTTGTGTCTTCCTTGTTAGCCCTTTAGGACTTCGTAGATTTGACCACGGGAAATACCCATGTCTTGCAGTTCTCTATCTGAGAGATTGTGTAGCTGCCAGTAGGCAACCTTACGTTCTTGTGATCTCTGTATAGCTTTGTAAAGTTTAGTGAACATGATGTACTCCTATGGTTTGATGTTCATAGGAGTAGTTATATCACGTATAGTTATAACACAGTATTACAATTATTGCAACCCCGTTATGCTTAGCCTACAGGGATAAACGTTTCAATGACAGTAAGCACAGTGTCAATGTGTCCAGCGGAGGTGGGAGTAACTTGAATCTTGTCACCCTGCTCAAGTACTAACTGCATATGCGGGAACTCAATAAAGTCACCAGCACCTAAGCTTTTGCCTTCTACAAAGCCAGAAGCATAACTAGCTGAAGCATCATACCACTTTACAGTTAATGTGTTAGTGCTGCCACCAGAGTTATTCACAAGAAGATACACTAGCTCTGCTACGCAGTTAGGAGGGCATGTATATACGTCTTCTGTAGTAGTACCATTGTTATGGCCCCACTTAGACCTCTTACGTGCGTTCTTGCCTTGTGATACAAGTGCCATGTTTATCGCTTCTTAGCTGGAGGATTAGATGCACCACACATAGCGTAGCCACCTTTGTTATAGCCTTTGGCTTTCTTCTTTTGCTTCTGCTCTACAGCATAGTAAATGTCTTCACCACGCTTCTTGCCATACTGTTCTTTCATGGCCTTCATCATTTTACGATTTACTGGCATAGCATATCACCACTTCACTTTGTCAGCCCAGTAGGCTGCACTCATTTTACCCTTGGAAATATTCTTAGCGTGTCTAGCTTTAAAGGAAGCTCTACGGTTAGCATAAGCTTCACTCTCTCCTTGTTTCTTAGGAGAGCCACTCACACCCTGCTGTCCAAAGCGGATAGTCTTAATCTGATCCCCTTCCTTAGCCACAACTACGTGTGACTTAGTAGGGTGGCTAGGTGTACGCTTAGGCTTATTAAAGCCAGCTACGCCTGCACGTTCCAGTCTAGGGTCTTTAGCCATTCTTGCTTCCCTTCTTAGTGTATGCCTGCCCACCATAGAATGCAGCAACTATAGCAGCAACAGAAACAAAGTAGACACTAGCCATGCTGCCTAAGATAGTAGCTGCCTCAGATACACCAATAGCAACAGCCAAGACAACAGCGAAAGGATATAGTAGCATACCAGCAAGAGCAAACCAAGCCATATTACGCTGAGCATCTTCTTTCTTATCTTCGTTCTCAAAGCGTACCTTGCGTTCATACAGGGCAATCTCTGCATCAGTTACAGTGCCATCACCGTCTGCATCTGCTGCAGCCCATATGCTGTTATCTTGTAGTTGCTTCTTTGTCATTTGCTACTTCAACGGGTTGTCTTTGAGATAGTCATAGGCTTCCCAGATATCGTCTATCTCTTGGTTAATAACGTCAAGCTTATTACCTAAGCCGTCTGTGATAGTTGTAGCTTTGTCTACTTGACTACGCATGTTGAGCAACGTCTGCTGCTGCTCTAGAATAGTTTGCATATTAGTTTGCAAGGATGCTAACTTCTGGTTCAAGCCACGTACATCGTTATCTTGAATGGCTTGCTCTAGAGTTTGGATACGTGAGGACAAAGCTACACTTGTAGTCTCAAACGTACCAGCTAGGCTTACTACTGTTTCAATGCCATCCTCTACAGCATAGAAGCGTTGCAGAGTATCGTAGCTCCACCACACACCGCCAGCTACAGAAGATAGGACTGGAATGCCTACAGCAAGCATCCAGCCCTTAATGTTGTAACCACCTATGCTAAACTCAAAGTCCATCTATGGTCCTTACTGGGTAGGCAGTGCGCCATACATATTGATGTAGTCACCAGCAGCGTAGATATCGCTTACACCCATCATCTCAGTCGTCAAGTAACCCTGCCAACCAGAAGTAAAGCCATCGTCAGCCCAAGCAATTACAAACTCGTCAATGCTTTGTGTATACGTGATAGCAGTATAGTTACCGATAATGAAGCCACCTGCTGCAGCATACTGGTCAATGCTTGCTGTCAAGCCACCGTCATTAGCTGCAGCCATAAATGCACCAGCCTGCTGAGCATAGTTCTCTACTGCTGCTATGGCATCATTGTAAGCTGCTACTTCTTCAGATTGAATGCTGTACTCTTCTGTCTGCAGCATATCCTGTAAGGCTGTCTGCTCAGGGCTAGTGTCAGCTACAGCAGCAGCTTCCATTACAGAGGTAGCCATGATGATGTCAGTCGTAGCTACAGTCAAGCTATCAATGGCTAAGCCTAAGTTGTGCATGGCACCACTAAACTCTTGCATGAACATCTGCTCTGCAGTCTGGGCTACTGCGTAGTCATGCTCTAGTACAGCTTGTTTAGCGATAAGGTAGTTTGTTAACTCTTGCTCTGTAATAATGGCATCATTGAAAGCATTATCTACAATGACACCACCAATATCAGCATAGCCTACTGCACCTACTGTAAGCACAGACCCATTGTCAATTCTGTCTTGGATAGCACTCAGAGAAGCGATAAGAGAGTTAATCTTATCTTGACCCGTCTGTGCGCTTGCTGGACCTGAACATATCACTAATGCTAGGGCTGTTGTTACTAACAGCAGTTGCTTCTTCATTTGGTGTATCCCCCTCACTGCGGATAATCTCTTTCAGGTATGTATCCCAGAAAGACTTGTCTAAGCCATAACCTACTACGTAAACTTCCGGGTTCTCTCTATATTTTCTTACTGCTTCCATGCCCATTAATAGTCTGCCTGTCGTAGTGTCAGCTATAGGGCATGGCGTATTAGCTAACATCATACTACGGAACACTGTAGGGTCTTGGCACATCACAGAGATAGCTGATACTTGTAACCCTAAGCCGCCTATCGTTTGTGGTGTACCTAAGAGCCTAGCGTTCTTACGTCTATTACATTCATCGTCCTGTATAGCTCCACCACTAGAGAAGCCAAACATCGTAACCTGTACACCAGTAGAGCTAGGCATAAGGCAAGAGTCGTTACCACCTGCACCCATTACAGTAGGTGATATAGCTGACATAACAGGGGCAGCACTTCCAGCACCAGTAGCATTGTAGTTATTCGTAGTGTTGCCACTGTCTACGTTAGAGTTCTCGTAGTTGTTACTTAAGTCACCTGTAACATCACCAGCTAATACAGTCTGTATCGAGTAAGTCATACATATCAGGGTCACTACACATAAGTTGAGTAGCTGCCTTAGTCTGACCAAGCTCCATAAGTGTCTTTGCATTCTGGTTTCTCTGACATACAGTGTCACCTGCTGGACACGCATTGGTGTAAACTACCTCTGTCCTTACACAGTTAGTCAATGCCATCACGCTTACGGTCAGGGTCAAGAACTTCATCACGGCTTAAGTGGCCCTCTAAGTACATAGCTCTCTCTACATGGTCTAGAGTATACTTAACTCCAGTGTTACGGAAGATAGCTTCACGCACATAGAATACGTCTGACTTAGGAATGTGTATACGCTTAAGTCTACTACTGTCATTGCTAACTAAAGAGGAGTAAAACTCTTCAATGACAGCTTCATCTGCATATAGTTGTACAGACTCACGCTTCATTGTCAATACCTTATTTGAGTAAAAAGGTACGTGTCACACATTATAGGGGGAATACAGTGGAAGTTTACGTGTGTGTGAGGAGAGTTTCCCCTATAGTTTAACTATTATGTGACACGTACCAGTAGCTACAGTGTAACATGTTACAAGAATACGTGTCAATAGGGATAGTTTAACTATAGGAGTTTAACTTTATCCTAAGTTTACTACAGTATAGTTATAACTGTTAGAGTTTAACTCTATCTTAAGGTTTTAAACTCTTTTATTACGTAGTAACTATAGAAAGTTTAACTTAAGCCCCCTTACCCCCAAAGTTATACGGATTGTGCAACCCCTGTCAAGCCCTAAAAAAGTATAGCTACCCCCATTTTTTCTGTATGTGTTGCAAAAGAGTCACACTAAGTGGTCCATAAGGGGGTACTACTGTGCATTTTTGCAGAGACAAGGGTTACTACCTATGCATTTCTGCACAGAAGTATATCAGTATTAGGAATACAGGTGTATTTGGGCGTATATATAGGCTTTAAGGGGGTACTAAAAAAGCCCTTCCGTGTGTTTATACATATATACGTAACGGCCTACCCCCCAGTGGCCCTCGCCACACCCCCCGTGTTCTGCTTTTGTTCTGCTGTTTTTAGCTGCTTTCCATGCAATGCCTGTCTGCAGATACGCTAAGCCTTTGTTTTTGCTACACATTGCAACTGATTGTTCTTCTGTAAGTCTAGAAAAAGGCTGTTTAATCAAGGGGTTATGCGCCTATGTGCAAAAATGCATAACGGGATGCACCCCCCTTGCAAAAATGCACACCCCCTCAACTACAAGCAGAACAGACAGCAACCACAAGGCGAGTGCAGCTTTTCCAAGTAATAGCTCGCACGTGCGTGTGTGTGTGTAAGAACAAAACGGGAACAACATTTTCTTGTGAGAACAAATCAGGAACACCCAAAAAAAGTGTTGCTATTATGCAACAGAAGTGAGAACGAATCAGGAACATCTCGGTATGTTTTCTAGTAAGCCATTGAATTTGCTTAGGAAAATAAAGTTCTTGCAATCCTCGAAAATAGGGGGCTTACTGAATACATCGAAAGCGACAAGGCACTGACCCGAAGCAGCGTAGGCTCTTCAACTAGTGCCAGCGTCCTAGGCGACGAGTCCGGTGCAAGGCCCGACATACTAAGACGAAACAAGTGGGGTAGCCGAGAAGGCGAACACAGAAAGCTAGTTAAGCCCTAAGGGCCATACGACAACGGGAAGGATTCTAAGTGCCAGACCCTAGCCGAGTGACACACTTGAACAAATACTAATTGACTAAACGACTAGACTATGCCTAACTGAATGACAGAATAAACGACTACCTGCTTTTTATCATAGGATGCATCCCGGAAGGATGTGGAAGTGTGACCGACTAATCGGCGCTAGGATTGAGTCGCCCTAGGTTTGGGCTCCCTAGTATCAAACAGCCTAGGCCCGGATTGTGAAGCAAGGCAATCTGGTGGCCCGTGATATAATCATCTTTCTGATGGTGCGGGGAAAGTGTGTCTATCTAGGACACATTTAGAGTAAGACAGGCCAACCTGTCCTTCCGCTTGACGGATGGCTCTGAATGTGTCTCACTATAGACAACCTAACAGGAGGACTAACTATGACTACGTTTTCATGCAATGCCCACAACGTCATCAAGACTGAAATGAAACTACGGAAATTCAAAGGCTTTACTAGGCTTTGTCTAATCGTCACCAATGCGGATGGCAGCAAGGTGGAGTTTGATATGTTCTCAAATATGGATGACTTCCCTATGCCTAGCTTGGAAATTCAACCTGACGCAAAGGATTAAGGTTGACTTATGTCTAGGGCTGGATCAGTCTGGCCCTAGTGATAAGACAATCTAGTTGGAGGACTAGCTATGACTTGGAAAGGCAATCTCTTGTCTTGCGGCAATAACGCAAAGACTGTCAAAGGCGATGGCTCTGAGTATCTCACGGCTATCATGTATCTGACGCCTTGGAAAAGTGCAGGTATCAATGTCTGCCCTATGGCTGAAACAGCAGGTTGCATTGACGGTTGCCTCAATACGGCAGGCCGTGGGCAAATGTCCTCTGTGCAGCTAGGCCGTGCTCGCAAGACTGAATGGTTCGCAAAGGACCGTGACGGCTTCATGCGGCAACTTGTCAAAGACATTACATCCTTTGTGTCATACTGTGACAAGCGTTCTATCCAACCTTGCATCCGACTGAATGGCACAAGTGATATCCGCTGGGAATTGCAGACTATAGACAATCAAACCTTGTTTGAGATGTTCCCTCAGGTGCAATTCTATGACTACACAAAGATTGCCAACAGGATTGTGCCTGACAATTATCACCTGACCTATAGCTACAGTGCAGCTAATCCTGCCTATGCTAAGCAGGTGAAGATTGCCCTATCCCGTGGCATGAATATGGCTGTGGTGTTCCGCAATAAGCGTTGCATCCCTGCAACATTCTTGGGACTAAATACTATCGACGGTGACCGTGATGACCTACGCTTTCTTGACGGAAGCCAAGTTATCGTGGCACTGTATGCTAAAGGCAAAGCTAAACTTGACCAGTCCGGCTTTGTGCAGGACTAATCTTTAACCTACTTGGAGGAGTAGACTATGAATAACGTTTTCCACCCTGACTATGGCTATCCTGACTCTGTTCGGCTGCGTGTTTGCCGCACTGCCTTTATCCTTGGCAAGCGTAATGCTGCAAAAAAGCATAACGTAAGCCTGTCTAGTGTATATACTTGGACAAAAGTGTATAGCTTTGACGCTGTAATGCGGGCTAAGTGAGAGGACTAACCTATGCAGTATCACAAGACAATAGACATCTGGCAACTGCCTGATTATCTGAGAAAGCATATCCATGCAGGCCAATGGGTCAGTGCAGGTGGTGCCAAGGGGCGTTACCTAGGCCAGACTAAATGTGGTGTTGACGTAGTGTCTTGGAACAATACCACAAAAGATATCCAAGCTAAGCGGTCATATGCTATAGCCTATGGCAGCAAATAGGAGGAGTAGAACTATGAAACATGGTGTATTACATAAGTGGAAATCTTACTGGTATCTACAACTGAAAGACCCTGAGACTGACGAATATAACAAGGGCTTTGTTCGTAGTAAACTTAAGTCTGATCTCATGCAAACAGCTAATCGCTGGCTGTATGGCACAGATGGCTATACTCAAATCATTGACCAGCTACATATCTATGACAGCAAAGGCAGATGGGTAAATACTACCGCTGTTATGTCATGCGGACCTTTAGAGGACTAGGACTATGCCACTTAAAGATAAGGAAAAGAGACGAGAGTATAATAAAGCCTACATGAAAGCTTACAGGGAAGCTAACAAGGAAGCTATATCTGAGAGTAATAAAGCTTACTACGAAGCTAACAAAGAAGCTAAAAAAGCTTACAGGGAAGCTAACAAAGAAGCTATAAAAGCTTACAGGGAAGCTAACAAGGAAGCTGTAGCGAAGAGAGACAAAGCTTACTACGAAGCTAACAAGGAAGCTTCATTAGAAAAGTCTGCTAAACGTAGGGCTTTAAAAAGAAACGCTGTCCCTAAGTTTTTACGTAACTGTGAAGAAGAAAAGAAACGGCTTCAAGAAATCTACAAGATACGACAGCTTTTGTCAGATGCTACTGGAATTGTCTATCATGTAGACCATATGTGGCCCTTGTCAGATGGCGGTCCTCATTGGTCAGGTAATCTACAAGTAATACCAGCACAAGAGAACCTGTCTAAACACGCATCTGTTGACGAGGAAATCAAAGCTACAATCAAGGAAGGTTTGAAGTATGCAAGACAAGCCTACAAGGAGCTAGACCATGCCTAATATTAAAAGAGGAGATGACCAAATGAAACTAACAGACGAACAATACCGAGCCTTGGCTGATGACCTAGTGCAGAACTTATTTATGGAGGGTGAGATTGAGAACTACATCATCTTCCTGTGGCAAGAACTGGAAAAGCTAGACCCTACTTGGACTGAAACCTTGTCTATCGACAGCATTGACTTGGAAGCTAGGCTTGCAGAAGAGGAAGCCTTCAAGCAAGAGTCCCTTCTATCTAAGCCTGAACAAGACGGTTGGGAAACTGTGATCCCTGAACTGTGACATAAATGCAACACTACTAAGTGTGACATAAATACCACAGTAGAATGGAGGTTCTATCTGTGTTACACAACTTAAGCCAAACAAATGGAGGAACATGACATGGCTTTTGATATCCCTACTGACATTGACTTCGACGTAGCTTTCGAGCCTACTAAACTAGATGACAAGAAGTATGTCATCAATGCTACGACTGGTAAACCTGTTGCCATCGTAGGTCAAAACTTTAAGTGTGCATCTCACGGTGACTTCTATCGTGAAGTGTATGACACAGTGACACAAGAGTTTAGCCAAGCAGAGTTGCTTGATGCTAAGTTTAAGTGGCGCACTGCCAACAAGGGTGGCTGGTCTATGCTTGACATTACCCTGCCTAACATGGTGACTCGTATTGAGACTGAACAGCACAGCACTGAGCTTGGCAATCGTATCATTGCCCTTCACGGTATCGACGGAACGTGCAGCAATCAAGTTTACTTTGGACAGATTGACTTCTTCTGCACCAATGGCATGATCCGTGGGGAGTATGACAAAATCAAACGTAAGAACACAGCCAACTTTACACTCAGTAGCTTCATCTTTGAACTGGCACGTGCACGGCGTGACTTCTATGAGGAAGCATCTAAGATGCAGGTCTGGGCTGAGACTAAGACTAACGGCAGCACTGTGCTTAAGCTGCTTGAAGATATGCTAAACTCTGAACGCAAGGCAGAGAAGATGTATCATCTCTACTTGGCAGAGGCAGCTACCCGTGGACATAATAAGTGGGCACTCTATTCTGCCTTCACTAACTACGCCAGCTATGCAGATGATCGCAATGGCTTCAACTTGAAGAACACTGGCAACGATACTCAATCTATCTCAATGTGGAAACGTGAACATGAAGTCAGCCAGTGGATTTCTGACAAACGTTTCATCGAACTGGAAGCAGCATAAATGAAACAACTATTCACAATAGCAACGCTGGCCTGTGGTTTATCCACAGGTTCAGCAACATACGCAGCGCAGGTAATGGACGCTCACGTAGAGGATTACTTCTTTGACCGTGTTATCTATGAGCCTTACCGTGTGCGTGAGTGTCGCACTGTGCAACAAAACAATGCAGCAGGTGGTGCACTACTTGGTATGATTATCGGTGGCATCGGTGGTAAAGCTGTCACAGGTAAGGACGATGGTGCAGCAGCAGGTGCTATCGTAGGTGGCATCATCGGTGCTAATGAGGGTGCTAAGAACAATGGCACCAGACAGGAATGCACCGAGGTAGAACGTTACAACACGAAAACAATTCGTGAATATGACTACTCAATTATTCACTTTACATATGGTGGACATGAGTATGAACTTATCTTTACTGACATCAACAGGAGCAACTAAAATGAAACAGCATGAACAAATCCTCAACCATCTCCGTAAAGCTGGTGGCCTGTCTGTGCGTGAAGCACTGGTAGATTACAGCATCCAGTCTTTCACTAAGCGTATCTCTGAGCTACGCAAGGAAGGCCATGACATTGTAGGTATCAAGTCTAACCACCCTGTCACTGGTCAGCGTTACACTCGCTACGTCCTAGCGTCAGCATGAAGTGGGACTTCTTTACAATCATCTTGGCTATGGCATCTATTGCCGTAGCCTTTGACCTAGCCCTAATGGTGTGGAGTATATACAGATGACATTCTATGTAAAGATATTCGATACTAACGGGAAGCTGGTATGCTATGCTTCACGCAAGACAAAAGAGGAAGCTATTAGTTATGCTAGTGGCCTACCTAAATGTGTAACAACTGAGATAACCTATGAAAGTCCAAATCATAATCCCTACTAAGGACGCAAGGCTAATCAGCCTGCCACGTAGACAGAAAGAACTAACCAAGGCTATTGATGAAGCCTTGTGGTATGGCGATAAAGATGTGTCCTTCTTAGACACGCAGCTAGAAGAGGTGCAAACCATGATAGATAAGGGTGAGCTATGGTATCCAAACTTTTAATGTTCGGCCCTATAATCTTAGTAGGAGTTATGTATGTCGCAGGACTTATCTACTTCACAGTCAAAGACTACAGAGAAAGATGACCCCCATGACGAGTGGACAGAACACATTGGCAACTTACCTAAAGAGGGTAGCAATAGCGACAAGCGTCCTAGTCAACGTGTTAACTGGCGGGAGCCTAAACCAGACGTTTAGTGCTAGGAACTGGGAACGACAACGAAACAAAGAGCCTAACATCTACTGGCTTATTGACTTGATCTGTGGTAAAGATCACTGTAAGAGATGTTGGGCATACTGGAAGGTAAGGAAGGAATGGTAAAGAGAATAATCCCCAAGAAGAACTGCTTACTGCGTGACGTTGTAGCCTTCTACTTAAAGTCAGAAGACTTCCTACGACTGACCGCTAGATCACAGAAAGAGTATGAAGCTAACCTCCAAGCCATGCTCATTACTGTGGTTGAAGGCCGTGCTCTTGGGGATTATCGGAGTGGCAACCTCAGAGTGCGACACCTGACACAAGCATACGAATACTGGCTCTCCTCCTCTGGTATTCGCACTGCTAACTACAGGAAAGCTGCACTCTCGGTAGCTTGGAGACACGCTATGCGTTATGACATTATGCAACATGATCCAGTTGCTCTTGTTAAGACGCAGCAAACTAAGCCTCGCAAGGTTAAGTGGAAGCGTGAGCATCTTCGTAGCTTCTTGAGTGTTGCCTACTCCGACTTCCGTTGGCGCAGCATTGGATTGATCGTCCATATGGCTTACGATTGGGGACAGCGTGTCGGTGACATGAGAGTCATGACATGGGACTCGCTTGACCTTGAAGCCTGTAGACTTGATCTCACGCAGAGTAAACGTAACGCTGATGTTCACCTCCCCATCAGCAACAATCTGTGTAAGATGCTGCGCCAACAGAAGGAAGAGTTTGGCTTTCAGAAATATGTAGCACCAAACGTCACACCTAGTGATGGTGCATACAAGCCATACAGGTTACACCAAGTATCTAATCTTATCAATGACATACTAGACAAAGCTAATCTTCCACGTGAACTTACAGCTATGGACTTGCGCCGCACTGCCGTAACAGAAATGATGGAAGCAGGTGTTGACTTGGTAGGTATTATGCAAGTAACAGGGCACCGTAATCCTAACTCAGTGAAGCCTTACATGGTCAACACATTCAGTGGTGCGAGTAAGGCACTAGCAGCTAGAGGAAACGATACAGACAATGACTGACTGGCAGAAACACAGACGCTTTGCTGAGAGTATGACACCTACGGATGGCACGTATCGTGGCAACTGTCCTGCGTGTGGTGGCAGTAATACGTTTACATCTGCTGACATTGATGGGGTTATTGTATACAACTGCTACAAACTGGGCTGCAACATAAAAGGTAAGATAGCTGTAGGTCTTACAGCACAGCAAGTCAGAGCTAAACTACGTCCTGATAGCAAGCCAAAGAAAGCTGAGCCTGATACTATGGAGATACCTGCGTATCTAGTTAGCCCTACTAGTGAGCACTGGAACTACCAACACTTTGTGCGTAGGTGGGGCATCTATAACTATCCCGGCTTGATGTATGACGTAAGGCAGGAACGTGTAGTGTTCCCCATCTTATACAAAGGTAGGATCATTGATGCTGTAGGTCGTGCAGTAGGACAACGTAAGATACCTAAGTGGTATCGCTACACTGGTGCCGCTGATTACTTTACTGTAGGTAAAGGTGGCACCTTGCTTATCGTAGAGGATGTTGTGTCTGCTATCGTAGCTACTCAGTATCTAGATAACGTAACAGCTATGGCTATCCTTGGCACTAGCTTAACTGACAGGCATATACAAAAGATAGGTGAGTATACTAAAGCAGTAGTAGCCCTTGACCCTGACGCTATACAAAAAACTATTGAGTATCGCAGGGAAATAGAGGCATGGACAGGCTTGCCTACTTATGCTATTAAACTAAGCGACGATATTAAGTATCGTAACGCAGAGGATATCGAAAAGCTAAGGGAGATATCATAACATGGTTTCTGAAAAGAAGAAAGCTTACATGAAAGCTTGGTATGAAGCTAACAAAGAAGCTATACTTGAAAGGAAGAAAGCTTACTACGAAGCTAACAAGGAAGCTATAGCTGAGAGAAATAAAGCTTACCGGGAAGCTAACAAGGAAGCTATGAAAGCTTACCGTGAAGCTAACAAGGAAGCTAGGGCTGAGAGAAATAAAGCTTGGTATGAAGCTAACAAAGAAGATATAGCTGAGAGAAATAAAGCTTGGTATGAAGCTAACAAAGAAGCTATAGCTGAAAAGCACAAAGCTTACAGGGAAGCTAACAAGGAATCTATAGCTGAAAAGCACAAAGCTTACAGGGAAGCTAACAAGGAAGTTATACTTGAAAGGAAGAAAGCCTACCGTGAAGCTAACAAGGAAGCTGTATTAGAATGTAATGCTAAACGTAAGGCTTTAAAAAGAAACGCTGTCCCTAAGTTTCTACGTAACTGTGAAGAGGAAAAGGCTAGACTCCGCTCTATCTATAAGCTACGACAAGTCTTGTCAGATGCTACTGGAATTATCTACCATGTAGATCATATGTGGCCTATGTCTGATGGTGGACCTCACTGGTCAGGCAATCTTCAAGTTATAACAGCACAAGAGAACCTTTCTAAATATGCTTCTGTTGATGTAAGCATAAAGGCTACAATCAAAGAGGGCTTGAAGTATGTCATGCAAGTCTACAAGGAACGAAAAGAAAGAGGCGCTAAGGAATGATTAAAGCTACATATGTGGATCACATGGGCAGCGACCTGTCAGTGGTGAACGCAGCACGGGTTAGCTTTGGTAAGAAGAGTGTGTTTGAAGGCCGTGTAGGTGGCCCTAACGTCCTCTCTGAACGTGACACCAAGCTAGTCCACTACCTAGCTAAGCACAAGCACATCAGCCCATTCGGTCATGCCTTCGCATCCTTCCACGTTAAGGCTCCGATCTTCGTAGCTAGACAACTAGTCAAGCATAAGTTCCTACGGTGGAATGAAATCTCTCGTCGTTATGTAGATGAAGAGCCTGAGTTCTATGTGCCTGACGTATGGCGTGGCCGTAGTGCTGACAAGAAGCAGGGGTCTGAGGGTGTCGTTGATGTAGGTGATTGGGGAGACACTAACTGGGCATGTCTTAAAGCCTACAACGACCTGTTAGGGCATGGAGTAGCACCTGAGCAAGCCCGTATGGTCCTGCCACAGTCCACCATGACAGAGTGGTATTGGTCAGGAAGTCTTGACGCCTTTGCTTCTATGTGCAAACTACGCTGCGCCAGTGACACTCAATATGAGAGCCGGATTGTAGCGGATCAGATCAGTGAAATCATGCAGGGGCTGTTCCCTGTATCGTGGAGGGCACTAACTAATGAATGACTTACTAATCCGGCTGTGGGCTTGGGAACGTGTGTTCCCTGAAGATCAAGACAAACCAGAAGGCAGTCTGTACCTTGAAGCTGCTGACCGTATTGAGGAACTTGAGTCTGTTCTTGAAGAAGTTGACGCTTGGGTTGAGGGCTTGGGTTACTACGCAGACGAGGGTGCCGAGTTGGTGCCTGCACTTAAGAAGGTTAAGGCTGTTCTAGGGAAGGGTTACAAACGTTACTGGGAAAAGGAGACTGAAAATGACTGAGAAGAATCCGTGGGCAAACAAGATGTGGACCGAAATCTTTGAAGAGATGGGCCAGAAGGGTGACGCATTGCTCGACCTATTCGACAGCGTGTGCATTGTCCGTCTACGTCAGGTAGTTGAGTGGTCCCTTGAAGAAATGCGGGAAATCAATGACCGTGCGGAGATTACGGATGTAATGTCCGAAGATTATGCGGAGCTTGAAGCGGATGTTCTTGCAGCTAAACGTCTGTTGGAATACTTTGGGGCATCAACTATAGGAGATAAAGAAGATGGCTAAATGGGACTTGAGTAAACTAGAGAAAGCAGCCGATGAAGAGGCACGGCATGGTAATCGTGAGGCTCTTGAGACTATGACAAACAAGTATGATAATCTGATGGGCTTGATTGATGCTACTCTTCAAGACCTTGATGATGGTGTCCCTGCTTGTGACACTGCTTATATGATTAGGCTTACTCTAGCTAAGCTGGACAAAGCGTAATGTTCAGTGTTGAGCATGAGTTCGACTCCACTATAGTTACCTGTCTTGACGAAGACGGTAAGCACGAAGACTTGCAGATTATCCTGTCTGACGGTGTTGTATTTATACGACAGTGGCAAGAAAGTTTAGACAGGTTTTCTGTACTTGAAGTTTCGTACAAACAATTCCTTGACATGATAGCCTCTATGAATAAAACTGAGGGCTTGTTCAAGGTGCACCTAATACGAGGAGAGAGATATAATGGAGTTGGCACTACTTAAGACGCTACTCAATAAAGACTTCTATGAGCAGCATAAGGGTATCCGCTGTCCTGATAACATCTTTAGCAAGGATGTTCGTAAGCTCAAGCAAGCCCTTGATTCTGCTATGGAAGTCTACGACACTGACCTTACAGTGCAAGACCTACACGCTGTATTCCAAGCTCAGAACCAGAGCATGACTACTGCAACTAAGTCTGCCTACGATGATCTGTTCCGTAAGATTGACAAGGCAGAGCCTATCAAGCCAGAGATTGCAGAGGATGTTCTATCTAGTATGTTCCAGCAGTATGTTGGGGATCAGGTAGCTAACATTGGCTTTGAGTTTGTGAACGGTACGAAGACTACACTGGAACCTTTGCGCCGACTACTTGAGGATTACAAGGATGACTTTACTCCCAATCTACGTATTGAGTGGAACGATATTAGTATTGACACGCTGCTTACTGCTAATGATCTGGAGACACAATGGAAGTTTAACATCCCAACTCTCCGTAGAAAAGTGGAAGGTGTTAGTGGGGGGCATCTCCTTCTGGTTGGTGCTCGTCCTAATACTGGTAAAACTTCTTTCCATGCCAGTCTTGTAGCTGGCCCTGATGGTTGGGCTAAGCAGGGTGCCAAGTGTATCATCTTGTGTAACGAAGAGAGCTATGAACGTGTAGGTGCACGGTATCTATGTGCTGCAACTAACATGACTATGGACGAGGTTCGTGCTAACATTTCTCTAGCTCGCTCACGGTATGAGCCTGTCCGTCAGAACATTCGCATCAAGGATAGTACCAACAAAGATATGCGTTGGGTTGAGGCTGTTGTTAAACACGAGAAGCCTGACATTGTTATCCTAGATATGGGTGACAAGTTTGCCACCAAGAGCAGTGACAAGTCTGATATTTACTTGAAGGATGCAGCTATCCACGCACGTAACATTGCAAAGCAGTACAAGTGTTGTGTTGTATGGATGTCACAGTTGTCTGCAGTAGCAGAGGGTAAGGTCTTTGTTGACCAGTCCATGATGGAAGGCTCTAAGACAGGTAAGGCAGCAGAGGCTGACCTAATGATCCTTATCTCTAAGAACCCTGTAGTTGAGGGTGCAGAAGAGCAAGACACTCAAAGGCACTTGAACATTGCCAAGAATAAGCTTAAGGGTGGATACCACGGTGTTATCCATACAGAGCTAGACGGAGGGCGTTCTATCTATACGTCCTAGAGGAGAGACAGATGCGACTTGTACTAGACGTAGAGAATAGTATCACTAAGCGGGACGGAAGGGATCACATTGATCCGTTTGAACCTTTGAATAGCTTGACTCAAGTGGGCCTGCTTAACGTAGACAATCACGAAGAGTTGCACATTGTAACACTGGATCACGTAGAATACAAAGATAAGTCAGGGCTAGGTCGTGCATTTGTACAGCAAGTACTAGACATGACTACCCTGCTTATTGGTCACAACCTACAGCACGACTTGATGTGGCTGTGGGAGAGTGGCTTCAAGTATGACGGTGACGTATATGACACTATGCTTGCAGAGTATCTGTTGCTACGTGGACAGAAGCAGCCACTGTCTCTTGCCGC
>Ga0208644_1000097_pt1 | contig 55772 bp, 36 predicted proteins | sample VirMetDEL_Nov_18_FD_184517 | JGI IMG/M metagenome (GOLD analysis project Ga0208644, IMG submission 184517) | Aqueous microbial communities from the Delaware River and Bay under freshwater to marine salinity gradient to study organic matter... | ecosystem: Environmental > Aquatic > Marine >...
TCAACGATACTTGGATGATGACTTGTATGAAACTATGGTTGTTGACGATGAGTTCAATCAGGCTAACTTCTTATTGGCTAAATTGGTACCAACAACATATGAACGACTTTCTACTATGGGTACTGCAACTCTTTGGAAAATGATTATGAGTTCGTGGTCTTATAAACACAATTTAGCAATTCCAATGAAGGGGGATAAGAGACCGTTTACAGGTGGATTGTCTCGTTTGTTACAAGTTGGTTACTCAACGGATGTATTGAAACTTGACTACTCTTCACTTTATCCTTCCATTCAGTTGGTTCACGATGTGTTCCCCAAGTGTGATGTAACAGGTGCGATGAAAAGTATGTTGAAGTATTTCCGTGATACTCGTATTAAGTATAAAAAGTTGGCGGAAAAATATTCTAAAACGGACCCTAAACTTTCATCACAATACGGACGTAAACAATTACCGATTAAAATCTTTATTAACGCATTTTTCGGTTCTCTTTCGGCACCACAAGTATTCCCCTGGGGTGATATGGACATGGGGGAACAAATTACCTGTACAGGAAGACAATACCTTCGTCAGATGATTATGTGGTTTATGAAACGAGGATATCAACCATTGGTTATGGATACGGACGGTGTTAACTTTGCGGTTCCTGAAGACCGATACACCTACAAATATGTGGGTAAGGGGAATAATGGATTGGTTACCGAAGGTCATGAATACGTTGGTACTGAAGCGGATGTTGCAGAATATAATGATTTGTTTATGAGAGGTGAAATGGGTTTGGATACTGACGGTCAATGGCCAGCAACTATTAATGTTGCTCGTAAAAACTACGCTCTTCTCACAGATAAGGGTAAAGTTAAGCTGACAGGAAATACTATTAAATCCAAAAAATTACAAACCTATGTTGCCGAGTTTTTGGATGCGGGGTTAAGACTTCTTTTGGATGGTAAGGGTTCTGAATTTTTGGAGTCTTATTATCAATATGTTGATGATTTGTTTAATTTAAAAATCCCAATTTCTAAAATTGCGAATAAAGCTCGTGTAAAACAAAGTGTTGATGACTATAAAAAACATATAACAAAAAGAACAAAGTCTGGTTCTTTAATGTCTCGACAAGCACACATGGAATTAGTTGTTAAAGAGAATATACCTGTAGGTTTGGGAGACACAATTTATTATATTAATAATGGTACTCGAAAATCACACGGAGATGTTCAAAAAAAGGGTGATGAGGTTATTTTGAATTGTTATTTGGTTAACGAAAAAGAAATATCTGAAAACCCTGATATGTTGGGTGAATACAACGTTCCTCGTTATATTTCGGCATTTAACAAAAGAATTGAACCTCTGTTGGTTGTGTTCTCACCTGAAATACGTGATGAAATATTAATTGAGGACCCAGCCAACAGACCATTTTTTACTAAATCTCAAACACAATTAGTTAGAGGATACCCTCGAAGAGATGGTGACCAAGATACTTTAGATGAAGTATTAACATTATCGGATTCAGAAATAGCTTATTGGAGACATGTTGGAATAAATCCGTTTTATATGTATTTGGACGGTACGTTAGATATGGTTGAGGTTGATTACGTTAAAAAGAATCAAATTATTATGGAAGATTTATCTTATCAACCCAAAACTGTTATACCAAAAGACGAATTGTATGATATGGATGAAGAAGGTAATTATGTATATTCTATGGATTATTAAGAATTTTTTAATCCATCTGAAGATAAAATATACCATACTCCGCCAATATTTTTTAATTCAACGGATGCAAACTTATTTAACTCTAATTCATCATATTCTGAGTCAAACTTTTGTGGTGATTTAATTATTAAATTAGTTAAAGATTTAATGGTTATGTGTTTTGTTATATTGTGATTTAATGTAACACTCACATAATCATTTTCTTTTTGACCCGCATATTCTCTAACAATTAAAACTTTTTCTTCTTTTGTTATATAGTTTTGTAAAGTTATAACGGCACTATCTGAAGTTTTAAATATTGACATAATTAAATTACATAAAATTGTCTTGGGAATGCTCGGTATTGAAGAGACTTATTTAATTGTTCCGCAACATTTGCTTCTCTTTCCATCATTTTTTCAGGGCGAAGTCTCTCTAATCTGGCTGTTAATTCTTCCATTAATTTAGATTTTTCATCTTTTGATTCTGTTAACAATGAATCATATTCTAATGTTACCTCAGAATCTGGTGTTTTTAAATTACCACTAAATTTACCTCTTACTCTACCTAAAGTTTCCTTTACGTATGCTGTAAACCATCTACGAACCCATGTTTGTGCTGGTGAATTTAATTCGTCCCATCTCATTTCATCAATAGGAATGTCTGAAGGTAATTTTACAATATCAGGGTTTGCTGCTAAACACGCATCCCTATCTTCTGTGTCGTAATACCAATACCAACACCTATATTCATTGAATTGAATATTACCAAAATCAAATTTTCCGCCAGGTACGTTCATTAAATGTAATGCCTTTTTACCATCCGGAAGTGCGGTTATTCTGTATGTTAATTCACCCGATATAATTCTTCTTTTAATATTAATATCCTGCATTCTAAGAAGAATATCAAAGGCTGGTGTTATAAAGTAGTTACCTTGAGTTCCCATTTGTGAGAATCCTGCAGCTCCTCCTAATCCAATACCACCAAACCCACCAAATCCACCCATGAATGGGTCAAAAAATGCTGCGTCTAACTCTGCCCTTGAGAACCATAAAAGTTCATTTATCTCACGACCAGCAGGAATTTCATAAATTTGTTGTCCTGGTACTAAATCAACATAATCTTTCTTAAGAACCCAATCACCACCCGCTTGTAAACCAACAATTTTAGAATATGCGTAGGTATATTGAGTTTCCCAATCTAAAGAACGAGTTGTAAAAGCTCTTGTTAAAGATTGTTCATCTAAGTTTAAACCATATAGTGAAGTCCATTGATTTTCAATCAACCAATCATTTACATATTGGGCGTAGTCTTGAATTGACATTTCCAATAGTGAGTCCATCATTTCGTCTTCAATCTCTACACTTCTTATTGGTGCACCCAATAAGTGTTTAATTCTTGTGTAAAGTTTACTTCTTTGTGGTTCAGTTATGATTGTAGTATTTGCCATGAACTTTTATTTTATAAATATCAATTAAATGGTAATTCTTTAATTAATTCTATCATCAGAATTAAACACATATCTACCATCAACAATTTCTGCGTTATTTTTGAATACAATAGTTCCGTCTTTATCGTTATGGAAAACTAAATAATCGGTTTTGTATGGTTTAACATTACCACTACCATATACAGTTAATTTACCATCAGTTTCTTTTATATCATTAAATGGTTTTATTTGCATGGTTTTTTTACCTTCAGGTGTTATAACGTAAGCATCCACACCACCTAACATATCATCTACACCACCTAACTCACCAACTTTATATACTTCTTTTGTCCCAAAAATATCCTTAAGATTAATAACGGCATTAATTTCTCTTTTGTCACCAAATTTATTTGACCTATCTAATCCTGACATTATAGTTTGAAAAGTACTGGATTCAGGATTAAAAATTCGATATCTTAATTCTGTCATGTATCTTATTAATCTGTCGGTCTCAGATAATTGTTGATTTTCATCTAAACCAATAAAATTAATTGGGTTTATTCCGACTTTTTTAAGATATAAGTTTATATCATTAACTAGCGTACAAAAAGCAGTGTAGTTAGTATTCAATTTATTTATAACTGAGCGACCTGGTTGTTCATAATCGTAAACACCCGACATTTGTCCTTGAGCGTATTCGTTTTTTTCAAACCAATAATCAGAAAACACTTCTTTTAAGATATCCATAATTGCAAACATGAATTTCTTTTTTACTTGTGGATTACGGTTGAATACCATTCTGTAGGTATTAACTTGTTTTGAGTTACATCCTGCGGACACTCCTTCATTTATTACCTGTTGAATGAATTTTCCTTCTTTTATTTTGTCTTTTGTTCTACCTAAGTATAGTTTATTAACAAACGGCCAATTGACAACTTTCCAAAAATTTGCAATATATTCATCTCTTCTGTTTCTATATTTTAGGTAATATGCGTGTTCCCATAAATCTAACCCTAATATTGGATATCCGCCATATTTTATTGTATTCATTAAAGGGTTATCCTGATTAGATGTGGTCATTATTTTTAACTTATCGTTATTAGTTACAACTAACCATACCCAACCTGAACCAAATTTAGATTTAGCTTTCTTTTCAAATTGTTGTTTAAACTCATCATAAGAACCAAAATCTTCTTTAATTTTTCTAAGTATTGGTCCATAAACCCGAGTATTTTTTGGTGTTAACATTTTCCAAAATAAAGCATGATTAAATGCTCCACCCGCATTATCTTTTATACTGTTATTAAATCTATTAATTCCTTTTACAATTTGTTCTAAATCTAAGTCAGTTCCTTTTTTCTTTTCGATAGCTTTGTTTAGCTTATCTACATACCCCTTGTAATGTTTATTGTAGTGTACATACATTGTCTCTTTATCGATAAATGTATCTAAGGCAGAATAGGAGTAGGGTAATTTTTCAATACCAATTTTCTTCATTTCTAATAAAATTTGTTTGCGTGTTGATTCTGTTGTAGATTCCTCAACTGTTACTTTTTCTACAACATCTTTGTTGATTTCTTCTTCGAGTTGTTTAACTCTTTCTTGTAATTTCCTAAAACTCATCTAAAGCTTTTACATATAAATAACTCTTAGATGGAAAAAAATTAAACTCTTCTTTGCGAAATTTCATTTAATATTTCTTCTAAGGTGTCACCCTTCCCTTCATTATCACCCATAACAGTTTCGAATATGTTTTTCTTTTTTGATAATATATCATAGATAACACCTTCAATTGAATTTTCAAATATTGGGTAAAAAACAGATACGTTTGATTTTTGTCCGTATCTATAGGCTCGGTCTTCTGCTTGTGCGTGGTCAGAAGGTACAAAGGATAGGTCGTTCATGATTACAGCTTCTGCGGCGGTTAGTGTTATACCTACGCCAGCGGCTTTTAGGTTACCCACAAAAACTTTTATCTTTTCGTTTTCTTGGAATTGGTCCACAGAATATTGACGTGCGGGTTTAGACATACTACCGTCAAGTGTCACCGCAGATTTACCAAAATGTTCTTTAATCATATTCAATGTGTTGGTAAAGTTTGTGAATATGATAACTTTTTTTCCTTGTTCAATAATGTTTTCGGCGATTTCACAAGTTTCTTTTACTTTGTTTTCGGCAATAACTTGTCTTACCTTCATTAGTTTTGAGAATTGAACAGTTAAGGATGAAGATTCATCAGATTGTTCATACCAATCATAATATTCACCCATAAGTTGTTCGTAGTCTTTAGACTTAAGTCTTAGGTAAACGGGTGTTATAATCTTATCTGGTAAATCTAAAATGTCTTCTTTTAGTCTTCTAAGTACGTGGGTTTTAGTTCTGTCCCTTAATTCTTCAAGGTTATCTGCCCCTTGAACATTCCATACTTTTCGTTTACCAACGGTGAACTGATAACCATTACAATATCTTTTAACATATGCCATCCAATTATAAGCAACAGGACTATCTACTAAGTTTAAAAGGTTGTAATAGTTCATTGGTCGAGAGGTCATTGGTGTTCCTGTTAATAACCATACTCTACCTACTTTTCTACAAATGTCGTTTACTATTTTTGTTCTTTGTGCTTGTGAGTTTTGAATGTAGTGCGCCTCATCAACTACAACTAAATCAAAACCTTCATTTAATATCGTTGATTCTTCAGGTACTTTCGGGTCATAAAAGTTTTTTAGAATATCATAATTGATAATCATATAATCCGCACTTTCCCAATTCTTACCCTCTATTATTGAAATGGACTTATCAGTATAGTTTTGTATCTCCCTCATCCAGTTAATCTTTAAAGATGCTGGACATATTATTAAAACCTTTTCAGACCCTGATTCAAGAGATGCTATAACGGTTGAAGTAGTTTTTCCCAAACCCATATCATCTGCCAAAATATATTTTTCATTTGCTACTAATTTTTCTATTGCTTCTTTTTGATGTGATAGTGGTGGTCTGTGTGTGTACCTTTCATAGTCAATATCAACCTTATGTTCTTTTTTTCCTATGATGGCGGCTTTAGGTAACCAAAAATCATGTAACTCTTCAGACTCAAATAATTTACCCCATATATGAAACGCTTTGTCTTTTTCTACTAAAAGTTTTTCTATATAAATTTTTTCAGGTTCTTTTGTTAGAAGTTTATCTTCCATCATTCTTTTTGCAAAATAAGAATCTAATGGAACCCACTTTCTTGCTATTTTTGGGACAACATCTTTATATGTGTTTATGTAGTCGGCTTGTGCTCGAGTAATCTTAAAATTTTTAGAATTTTCTTTTTTCTTTTTTATATCAAGAATATAGTTATTAAAACCTTCGTATTCTTCAAGTACACGAATGGCTTTAACTTCAGGTATTTTTGAAAATGTTTCAGAGTTTTCTTGCATGATACAAATAAATTTAAATATAATCAAAAACTAAATATTTATCAATATATGACACAGAGAAGAGTACCAATAACGCGTTTGAACAAGTTTTTTGGCTCCGAAGACTTTAATCTCGAAATTGATATGGGTCGAGAATGGTTGAATGGAGACATGAACTTCACTCTTGTATTGTACAGTGTCGATACTCAAAGAACCGTTAAAGATGATGTTTACGGTGAGGTAAGTTCTGACGGTGTTCAATTTAAGTCTCCCGTTGAATTTAATGCATTAGTACGAATTGAAGCTCCAACAAATGATTTTATTAATGGGAGTAGAATATTACAAAATGAACCAGGTAATTTAGTGTTTTCAGTTTATACTAAAGAATTAGATGAAAAAGACATTGATATTAAGTTAGGTGACTATATTGGGTATTGGATTCGTGAAAACGAAATTAAATATTATTCTGTTGTTGATGCGGCAACACCTGACTATGATAATAAACACACTTATGGTGGATATAGAAGTTTTTATTATACTTACACTGCAACACCTGTGTCTGAAAATGAATTTAGAGGATTATAATGGCATTACCAAAACAAGTTAAAAAGTATCTACCCCTTACACCTGAAAAACAGTTGTTAGAGAGAAGGGAACAACTTTTGGAATATATTCAAAAGGATGGAACTTATTTGCCGAAAGGAATTTTACATGCCGATTTAGATAGGGGTATGTTGGATTTTGTTCGTGATGAATTAGAGTGTGTTGTGGACGGAAAGAAAGTTCACAATATTGATTTAATTATAACTTTACAGAATTGGGCTCAGTTTTCTCAAACTTGGAACACAGAAGATTTGAATGGTAATGTTCAATTACCGTTTATTACGACTGTTCGTCAACCTGAAGTTCCATATGGAAGTAATCCTTCATTACAATACACCATACCAAACAGAAAAGAGTTTTTATATGCTCAAGTTCCAACTTGGGATGGTACACGAAAGGGTATGGATATTTACAAAATACCTCAGCCGGTTCCTGTTGATATTACATATGATGTTAAAATTGTTTGTAATAGAATGAGAGAGTTGAACCAATTTAACAAAATTATACTACAAAAGTTTAGTTCTCGCCAAGCATATACCTTTATTAAAGGACATTACATTCCAATTATATTGAATAGTGTTTCAGATAATTCTGTTACCGAAGTTAACAAAAGAAAGTTTTACGTTCAAAATTATAACTTTACTATGTTAGGATTTTTAATGGACGAGGAAGAGTTCCAAATCTCACCAGCAATTACAAGAGCATTGACAATGTTCGAGGTTGAAACTAAAAAAGGTTCAAGAAAGGCATCACAATATCCGTCAAGACCCGACAATTTTGATTTAGATATATTATTTAGTGAATCACAAACCGAAAAAAGTGAAATTTTTAGATATACTGTAGACTTATTAGTAAACACAACAGATAACGTATCATCGTATGATGTTTACATTAACGGTGATTATGTTGGTGAGGATATATCTACAATACAAATAACAGATGGAGATTTAATTAGAATTGTAATTACTAAATCTGATGGTAGTAAAAGTGCGTCTATTAATACTACGGCATATATTAAATAATTATTCTCCGTATATATCCTTCTTTTTCTTACATTTTTCCAAAATTAGTTTTTCCAAAAACTTATACATTTTCAATCCATTATCATCACAATATGTTTTGAGTACTTGGTGAACCTCTTTTGATATTTTTAAGTTTTTAATTTCAGACATAATTAGATAGGTAGAAAAAAGGCAGAATAAATTCTCCCTAATAATAAATATTCCCTTTAAGTAAATGTATTTTGTAGTTTTTGTAAATATTTATCTATAAAAATAAATCAAAAAGAAATAAAAATTAAATGGCAACATCAAACAAAGTATTCGTTTCTCCTGGTGTTTACACTTCTGAAAGAGATTTAAGTTTCGTGGCTCAGAGTGTGGGTGTAACTACATTAGGAATTGTTGGTGAGACCCTACAGGGACCAGCATTCGAACCAATTTTCATCACAAATTTTGATGAATTTCAAACGTATTTCGGTGGTACAACACCGCAAAAATTCGTAAACACACAAATACCTAAATATGAGGCTGCGTATATTGCTAAGGCATATCTACAACAGTCTAATCAACTTTTTGTTACAAGAGTATTGGGTTTAAATGGTTACGACGCAGGTCCATCTTGGTCTATAACTACTGTTGCAAACGTAGATTCTTCTACAGTTTCAGCAACGGGCGCTACAGGTCCTGAGACTTTAACATTCTCAGGTAATACCGGTGGTACTATAAACTTTACTTCAGTTCCTGCAACATTAACTAATAAATTCTATCAAACATATACAACATTTGATGGTGGTACATCTACAATCTCTGACGATTTCAAAGGATATATCTTACCAGTATTATTAGATACTAACTCTTCAGGTGGAACTGCATATTTTTGGGGTACTGTAAGTGGTGGTACATATGATAATGTGGTTGCTGTTAATAGTAACTTTAGTGCTGCTACTGAAACTTACGGTGTTTCAGGTTTAACCGCAGACACTGCTACATTTACAAGTCCAAGTGACGACCCCTGGTATTATTCATTATTTGATAATCAAGGTGACCAAACTTATTATGGTTTTGGTTTTGGTGCGGCTTTCCGTCCAGCAGGTACAGGATTAGTTAACAACGGTTCTGGAGATTTTACAGGTAGTATTTATATCTATTATACAAAGTATAGTGGTGATTCTTATACTGATTATGATGATGTTGTAATAGCAACTTTACGTTCTCGTGGTGTTACTACTGATTCATCAGGAGGTCCTGTTTATACTGTTACAGGTACAAGTGATGTTCGGTTAGTTACTACAGGTGCATATTCAGGTGTTTCTAAAAACCCTAAATTAACATTCCAAGTTTCAGGTATTACTAGTGGTAGTGAAACATTTACGTTTAATACTTCATTTGATTCTTCAGATACAAACTACATTAGTAAAGTATTTGGTAAGGGTAACTTCTCAAAACCAAGAACTGAGGTTCCTTTATTCTTAGAAGAAGTATTCCAAACAACATTAAATGATTCATATAACAATGGTTATATTAGAGGTATTAATGCTGATTTAATTGCGTTACCTGAATCAAGAGGGTTGGATACTACATCAATTGCGTGGTATTTGAACAATTACCAAACACCATCAACACCATACATCGTTTCTGAACTTCGTGGTAATACAGTTTATAGGTTATTTAGATTTACATTAATCTCTGATGGTAGTGCGGCTAATAGACAAGTTAAAGTTTCTATTGCTAACATGCAATTCAGTAATGGTACATTTGATATCATTGTTAGAGATTTCTTTGACACGGATTCTAATCCTGTAGTTTTAGAGAAATTCACTAACTGTACTATGAACCCAACACAAAATTCATATGTAGCACAAAGAGTTGGTACATCAAACGGTGAGTATGAGTTAAAGTCTAGATTTATCATGGTTGATATGGATGAAGACCATCCTGTTGATGCTCTTCCTTGTGGATTTGAGGGTTATAACTTTAGAAGTTACTCTGGAGCTAAAAATCCATTCCCTGTTTACAAGACAAAATACAATAATCCTGGTGATATCATCTACAACCCACCATTCGGAGCATCAACAGGTGCTGACAATGTTGTGAGAAGTGCTGGTGATAGAGTTAGAAAAACATACTTAGGTTTCTCATCAACTGTAGGTATTGACCCTGATTTCTTTGAGTACAAAGGAAAGCAAGTTCCAACATCATCTGATGGTGAAGGTACAGATTGGTCAGTATTGACTAAAGGTTTCCACATGGATTCAGGTGCTACTGTTGTTACAATTTCAGGTGGTTACTCAACTTCAGGTACTTCGGCGTTCGAAGTGGGTGACGCATCATTCCAAACTGACCCTCAAAGTAATACAAACCCATACTACTCATTGGCTGCTAGAAAGTTCACATTATTGGCTCAAGGTGGTTTTGACGGATGGGATATCTACAGAGAGTACAGAACAAATGGTGATTCATTCTCATTAGGTAATACAGGTTTCTTAAAAGGTAACAGTTCAACTTCAATCACATATCCTGATTCTACAGGATGGGGTTACTTCAAACCAATTACAGGTCCTGACCAACAACAATGGGCTAACACTGACTACTACGCATACTTGTGGGGTCAGACAACATTCTCTAACCCTGAGGCGGTAAACATTAACGTGTTTGCAACACCAGGTATCGATTTTGTAAATAACGCTTCGTTGGTAAATGACGCAATTGAAATGGTTGAAACAGATAGAGCGGATTCAGTTTATATCTTAACTGCACCTGATTACGACATGTACTCACCTAACACCGCAGATTTCGATACTCAATTCATCTATCCTGAGGAATTGGTTGACTTGTTAGACGATTCAGGTATTGATTCTAACTATAGTGCAACTTACTACCCCTGGATTTTGACAAGAGATACAGATAACAACACACAAATCTACTTACCACCAACAGGTGAAGTTGTAAGAAACTTGGCGTTGACTGATAACATTGCATTCCCCTGGTTCGCATCTGCGGGTTACACAAGAGGTATTGTAAATGCTGTTAAAGCACGTAAGAAGTTAACACAAGATGATAGAGACACTCTTTACAAGGGTAGAATTAACCCAATTGCAACATTCTCTGATGTAGGTACTGTAATTTGGGGTAACAAAACTCTTCAAATCAAAGAGTCGGCTCTTGACAGAATTAACGTAAGAAGATTGTTGTTACAAGCTCGTAAGTTGATTTCAGCTGTGGCAGTTAGATTGTTATTCGAACAAAATGACGAGAAAGTAAGACAACAGTTCTTGGATTCGGTTAACCCAATCTTGGATTCAATCCGTAGAGATAGAGGTTTAATTGACTTCCGTGTGACTGTATCAAACACTCCTGAGGATTTAGATTCAAATACTTTAACAGGTAAGATTTATCTAAAACCAACAAGAGCTCTTGAATTCATCGATATCGAATTCTTGATTACTCCAACAGGAGCATCATTCGAAAATATCTAATATAGATAATTAATAAAAAAAGGGGGAGCGAAAGTTCCCCCTTTATAGCCTTAAAAACAAAAAAATGGAATTCAATAAAAAAACTTTAAACGAAGCATTATCAATAGAAAATTCAGGAAAGAAGACTTTCTCTGAAAAACCACAAAATATTGTTATATCTGAAGAACAATTAGAAAGATTAATTCAAAAGGTCACTAAAGGTAAAAAATGAATTTAAAACAAATCATTAAAGAGTACGCCGAAGAAAAACAACTTCGTGAAGGGTTTGATGAAGAAGGTCAACCTGACTTAAAGTACTATGCTTTTGACTGGGATGATAATATTGTAACAATGCCCACCCGTATTGTATTATCAACTGAAGACGGTGAAGAAGTAGGTATGAGTACTGAAGATTTTGCTGAATACCGTGAGAGTATAGGTAAAGAACCATTCGATTATAAAGGTAAAAAGATTTTTGGATACGCTGAAAACCCATATCGTAATTTTGGTGTTTCAGGAGATAAAGCATTTATTGTTGATTCTATGTTAGCAAAACCAGGTCCATCATGGAATGATTTTGTTGAAGCAATAAATGGGGGGTCCATTTTTTCTATTATCACCGCAAGGGGTCACAACCCTAAAACTCTTCGTGAGGCGGTTTACAATATGATTGTTACCGACCACAATGGTATCAGTAAGAATGAATTATTAAATAATTTAAAAAGATATCGTGAATATTTTGATGAAACAAAAATGAGTGACAAAGAAATGATTGACTTTTATTTGGATTTGGCAAAGTTTCACCCCGTAACTTATGGTGAGGGGAGTGCTGCGAATCCTGAGGAGGGTAAGATTGTTGCTTTAAGAAACTTCCTTTCGTATGTCAAAAATATGGCACAAGAGCTCGGGGAGAAGGCTTATTTTAAGAACGACATCAAAAACAATTTTGTACCTATGATTGGATTTTCTGATGATGACGCTAGAAACATCGAAAAAATAAAAGATTTTCTAGATGCAGAAGATACTGATAAACTAGTTAAAACATATTTAACAAAAGGAGGAGAAAAACAAGAAGTATAAATTATTTCAGTAATTCTGGGCTCATTCTATGAGTAATTGAATTCTAAAATAAAGTAAATAGAAAAATTTTTCAAACTCATAATATTTATAAGAAATAAACAAAAGAAAAAATTTAAAACCAAAATACTATGGCAGACTTATTAATGAAAATGCCCACACCGTATGAACCAAAAAGAAAGAATCGATTTATCCTTTCTTTTCCTTCATCATTGGGTATCAACTCTTGGTACGTAGAATCAGCATCACGTCCACAGGTGACAATTGGAGCAACAGAGATTCCATTTTTGAACACATCAACATTCGTTGCAGGAAGATTTAATTGGAACACAATTAACGTAACCTTCCGTGACCCAATCGGACCTTCAGCAGCTCAAGCTCTTATGGAGTGGGTTCGTTTACATGCGGAATCAGTAACAGGTCGTATGGGATATGCGGCAGGTTATAAAAAAGATATTGACTTAGAAATGTTGGACCCAACAGGTGTTGCAGTTGAAAAGTGGATATTACAGGGAACATTCTTAACTGATGTTAACTTTGATTCATTAGGATACGGTGAAGACGGATTGGCAACAATCACAGCAACTCTTCGTCCTGATAGATGTATTTTGGTTTACTAATTTAATATTTACGAAAAAAAGTATTTTGTTATATTTAACCATAGGGGAAACCCTATGGTTTTTTTATTTAAAATAATATGGATACAGCAGCACAATACGGTCAAATGGATATGAACTTACCACATGATGTGGTTTCATTACCTTCTAAAGGAAAGTTTTATAAAAACAAAAAATCGTCTATTAAGGTTGGTTATTTAACTGCTAATGACGAGAACATTTTAATGTCACCTAATATAGTTCAATCAGAGGGGGTAATTAAAACATTGTTAAAACAAAAAATTTATGAACCAAATTTTAATGTCAATGAATTGATTGACGGTGATGTTCAAGCCATATTGTTGTTCTTAAGAAACACAGCTTTTGGTTCTGATTATAAAGTTGTTACAACAGACCCTATAACACAAAAAACTTTTGAAACTATTATAAGTTTAGATGAAATTAATTTTATCGAGCCTGAATTACAAACAAATGAAAAAGGTTTGATTGGATTAACTTTACCCACATCAGGGAAAGTGGTCGAATGTAGATTATTAAATATTGGTGAACAAGAAGAGATTGACAAATTGGTATCACAATATCCTCAGGGTATGGTTGCACCAATAGCTACAAAAAGATTGGAAAAACAAATTATAACTTTAGATGGTGATGATAATAAACAAAACATTTCTGTGTTTATCAGTCAAATGCCAATTGCAGATTCAAAATATATCAGACAACAACTTAGATTAGCTGAACCAAAACTTGATTTAAGAAGAGAAATTATAGCCCCGTCAGGAGAAAAAGTGTTTGTTAATGTCACTTTCGGGGCAGAGTTTTTTCGACCTTTCTTCTGATTATAAAAAAAATCAATTAAACGAAATTTATTATTTATGTAGACATGCGAATTTTTCTTATTCGGATATTCTAATTATGCCTGTTTTTGAACGAAAATATTTTATAAGTAAACTAGTTGAAGAATTTGATAAGAAAAATGAAATGATTGAAAAACAAAAAAATAAACAATAATCTATTTATCATAAAAATAGATTATGTTTTTTGCTGAAGAAACAACAAGTAGTTTTGAACCAGGTAGTGGTGAAGGTAGTTTTATAAAAAGAGCAGGTAAAGCGGCTGCTGAAGCAATCAATCCTGAAAATTTTATAAAAGGGTTAAAAGAACTTGAAAATGCTGCAACACAAACCTCGAGGACTATTTTTGGTCAAATAGGTGCGGCATCTGATTTAATACAAAAAACTACTGCAGAATCTTATAAGAATACAATTGCCATTGGTGCTACTTTAGAAGATAACATCAATATATACAAAGCAATTGCTACTTCATTACAAAGAAACGTTTTTTTAACTAATGAACAATTAGAAAGTTTAGTTACAATACAAAGAACTACAAATCTTACTGCGGAAGAAATTGGTAAAATGGTTACAGGGTTCCAAGATTTAGGTAGAGGAACAGATGCGGCTATTGAGAGTATTGAAGGACTAACAAAAACCGCGAGAGGTTATGGTTTAAATGTTAATACATTCCTAAAAAGTGTTGGTGAAAACATTAAGTTAGTTAATTCATACGGATTCCAAGATGGAGTAGAAGGACTAGGTAGAATGGTCGCAAGAGCTCAGGCTCTTCGTATTAATTTTGACAAAGTTACCTCGTTAGCTGGAGAGTTATTAAATCCCGAAAAGGCTATCGAATTAGCAGCAAGTTTCCAAACATTAGGTGGTGAAATTGGTGCATTAGGTGACCCATTTAAGTTAATGTACATGGCAGAAAATGACATGGAGGGACTTCAAAATGCTATTATTGATACCGCAAAATCTGCAGTAATGTTTAATGAAGAAACGGGTGAGTTTAAACTCAGTGGTGTGGAAATGAGACGATTAAGAGCTCAAGCAGATGCATTGGGTATGTCTTATGAAGATTTAGCGAACACCGCAGTAAAAGCAGCAAAAGAACAGAGAGTAATGGAAGCCTTAGACTTTACAGGTCTAAACGAAGAACAAAAACAACTAGTTGCTAATCTTGGTGAAATTGGTAAAAATGGTGAGATAAAATTAAAATTACCTGGTTTTGAGGGTAGTATTGAAGATTTTACTAATTTAACTGAATCACAACAGAAGAAATTATATGATGCAATTGAAAAACAAAATGAAACCCAACAACTAACCGAAAAAGAAATTGCCGCAAAATCACTTAGTATTCAAGACCAACAGTTAGTAGTACTAAGAGATATAAAATCGGCGGGATTATTAGCTGGTGGTTATTTATCTGCTGAAGAAGGTAGTACGGGTGAAGATTTAGAATCATTAATGAGGGCAGTTGCTAAATCGACAGGTGAACAAACAACTCAAACTATAGAACAGTTTGTAACTCAAGGTGAATTTAAAAAATCTGTGACAAGTTTTATAACCGGTTCAGCAAGTTTTGTAACAGATTTAGGTAATTCGGTTACACAATTTACTGCTGCTATAACACAACTAACAGAAAGATTACCTGGTGCTATGAGTAATCAATTAAATCTTGATGACCCTGTTAACCAATTTAAAGATTCTTTAGAAAATTTAACAGTTAGTATGCAAAGTGCTGTCGAATTCTTTAACGTTATACCTCGTGGGGGTGGAGGAGGAGGTACATCACCAGGACCAACGGGAGGTAGTGAGGGTGTGGGTGACGACTTTGTTTCATTTCCGGGTGGCCAAAGAATGCTTAGTGTTGGTGCAGATACATTTAAGATTAATGATTTAGATACAATTATTGGTGGAACATTTCCTGACAAAAATATGGCAACGAATGATTCAAAAAATATTAATTTTAGTCCATTGGAAGTTAAAATAAACGTTTCGGGTGTTAATAATCAACAATTTGCAGATTTAATGAAGAGTAATGAATTTACTGCTGCCGTTAGAAAACAAGTTTTAGCGGGTATAGGTAGTCCATTAGGTAATACAACGGCAGGTTTTGTTGGTTAAAAAAAAACATTAACAATCTATTTATCTAATAAAAGAATAGATGCCAAGTCCGTTATCATTTAGTTCAACCGAAAACTTTAGAAAAAAGTTACTTATAAGGAATCTACAACCTTACACTTATCCTGGTGCATTTACACCAAATTCACAACCAGCAACAGGTGATTTGGTAATAAATGACTTGGCGGTTTATGATACACCATCTTTAGTAGACATCGGAGACGCACAAGAAAAAAAATTATATGTTAAAAATCCGTATGGTCCTGAAAATGGATTTGATGGTTATGGAGATATAGTTGATATTAATGATGATAAAGGAACACAATCTAATTTAGGTGAGTATGATTATTATGCTTCAGAACCTTCAAAAACAACACCACAATCACAAAAAGATAGTTTAATTAAAAATGAATTTGCACCACAAACAGGTTGGGGTCCACCATTACAGGTTGACGATGTTAAATCTTCACCGGTCATATCATTAAATTTAGTTGCAGGTAGTCCAATTGATTATGTTCTTAACACCAACCCAATTAGAGATACGTATTATAAATTTATAGCTTCTACGTATTCACCATACCAAATATTAATATCTGACGACCCACAGGGTTCAGATGGAAGGTTAACCGAAGATTCTGATTTGATGCAGATTGGAGCTAAACTTTTACAAAGAGATTGGGTAACAAGAACTGAAGGTAATGCGTATCAGTATACTGTTGGAAGAGCAAATATATTAGATGCGGTAAACGACCCATTTAAGGCTGTTGCTGTTGCAGCAGGTAGAATACCAATCATTGAACCAAATTGGAGTATATCAGTTCCAGATTCAGTAATAGGAAAAGGACTTGATTTTGTTTCTAGGGTTGCAGGTATTACTGCACCATATTCATGGATTCCTGGTAATTATTTTCCATTACCACAAAGAAGAAGTTTTTTAAATCAAGTTCAAAGAGCAAGTTATGTAAACCAAGCTATTAATAGTGTTGGAAGAGTTGCGGGAGCGTTAGGGTTAGGTATAGTACAAAGAACAGTTGAAAAACTTAATTTACCTGACAATAGAACATCATCGGACATATTTTTAGCAAACACTGGTCAAGGTCAATCATCTTCATTATTTTATAATTTAAGATTTAATGAGTATGCACCAGACTATAGACTTAATTTTATAAATGATTTAAATCTTGCACCACAAGGAAATTATTATATTGGTAAAAGAACATCTGAACCTGCTGATATTGTTTTTCCTGCCGATGCTATGCCAACTGACAAATATGGGTATCTTACACAATCACCCGTTTATGGTTATGGTGAATTAGGTAAAGAATATGAAGGTTCACAAAATAATTTTAATTTTGGATTAAATACAAAATCAACATATGATACAGGAGGTATAAACGGAGGATTTGTATGGTCAAGTAATTCCAGTGAAGGAGGATACGGCAAAAGACCAGGACCTACTAATGATAACCCACCTCAACCTACAGATAGTTCATGGACGGCAACTAAAAGTACTTTTGGTTCAAAGACAAGTAACAATTCAATTTATGAATACAAACCTGGTTCAATATTAGATAACACTCAAAAACTTGTCGATGCGGCTGATAAAAGTGATAAAAAACTTGAACACGCTGGTAATGCAATAAACCAAGTAAGTAAAAAATTCTCAGATGGTTATAAGTTAATGAGTAAGGGTTCAAGAGTTGTAAGATATTCTTCAGAAAATAGTTACTCTGAAGGGTATGAATATTGTCGTGTGTTTACAAAAGATACTCCATTTTTTAATATGGGAGATTTACAGAAAAAAAATGGTAATATTAGAAAATTTACATATTCAGTTCTTGATAAAACATATAATTTGAATATAGCTCCAATGAATGGTAAAGACACAACAAATATGTTAGGTAACGACTATTCAAATGATGGACCAAAAAAATACATGTTTTCTCTTGAAAATTTAGCGTGGAGAACATCTAGTAGACCTGGATATACATATGAAGATTTGGCTAATTGTGAGAAAGGTCCTAATGGTGGTAGAATAATGTGGTTTCCGCCATATGATTTAAGAGTAGATGAAAATATTAGTGCAAGATGGACACCGAACGAATTTTTAGGTCGACCTGAACCAATTTACACGTACAATAATACAACTCGTATGGGTAATTTATCTTGGAAAATTATCGTTGACCATCCATCAATTATGAATTTAATTATTGACAGAGAATTAAAAGGTCAAAATGGGGAACAAGTAAATGCTATAGTTGACTCATTTATTGCTGGATGTTTAAATTATGACATATATGATTTGGTTGCAAAATATCCTCAGTTTTCTTTATCTGATATTTACGAGTTAGTAAATAAAGTAACAACGGTCGAGGACTATGAAATTTTAGTATCAGAAACACCACAAGAAGTACCAACGATTGCACCGCCCGAAGCTGACAATACTAAAAATCTCAATGAATATTTAGATAAAAGTAAACCTCTAATATTTTATTTTGATAATGATGTACCTGGACCTAGTAATGATACCACAACAACAACTGACGAATCGTTCCAAGATAACTATCAGGCATACATATCAAATAAAACAACAATTATTGCAACACAGGGAGACCCCACAAAAAAACAACAAATGGAATCTTTCTTTAATGTAATAACAGAATCTTATGACGTAAATAAAGAATTTGTTGCTAAACTTGGAAAATCATTAAAGCAAGGTAATACCGTAAATATATTATTTCAAGGAACTGCATCTCCAAGTGCAGGTCGTCAGTATAACCTGGCATTATCTTCAAGAAGAATAAGTTCAATTAAAAATTGGTTAAAAGTTCAAACTATAGAGGGAGGTGGAAAGATAGGTGATTATTTTCCTGATGGAGGTACGGGTAAATTAATTATTACAGATAAACCGTTAGGAGAAAGTGGAACTGTTACAGATATTAATAGTCAAACAGTTGATTGTCCTCAAGTACCAAAAACAGGTACGGATGCTGTATATTCACAACCGGCAATGGCATGTAGAAGGGCTAGTATTACGGTAACAAGCGAAACATTACCCGAACCAACACCTGCAGAAGAAAAAGAACAAACAGAAATAACAACAGATAATAATGGAGTTACTCAAGAAACGTCATTTATTAAAAATACAACAACAGTAACAACACAAGAATCAAAAGTAAGACAAGATATAGCTAAACGAATATTAAGAAGAACACTAAGTGAGTGTAACTATTTTCAAATGATGCAAGAAGATAGCCCTGTTGTTTATGAAAGTATACAAGAAAAATTTAAGTATTTTCAACCATCATTCCATTCTATAACACCTGAAGGATTAAATGGTAGACTTACATTTTTACAACAATGTATGAGACCTGGTGATACTATACCAACAATACAAAAAGATTCTACAGGAAGAATAACTAAAGTTTATAATGATGCATTTAATACCGCATTTGGTGCACCACCAGTTTGTATTTTGAGAGTTGGTGATTTTTATCATACCAAAATTGTAATTAATTCTTTAAACATTAGATATGAACCATTAATATTAGATTTAAATCCTGAAGGTATTGGTATTCAGCCAATGATTGCAGATATTAGTATGTCGTTTAATTTTATTGGTGGTGAAGGGTTAAAAGAGCCTGTGGCTAAATTACAAAACGCACTTACATTTAATTATTATGCAAACACTGAAATGTATGATGACAGAGCGGACATCACAGATGATTCTGCATCACAATTTGACGCTCAAGTTTTAGAAGGAATACAATTACTAAACGGAAATACAGACCCAAGACAAACAATAGAAAATCAAAGATTGGGAGGAGTAACCATAGGTAATATACAAACTCAAGTAACTGTTACTGAGACTGGTGCAATATCTGGTACTTCAGATTATAAACAAATAATGAGAGATATTACAGCACATAATAAATCATATGCAAATACCGTATTATCTAGTCTTGAAGAAATTAATAAAAATTACTTGTATGGTGGTTTAAAATTATTTGTAAAAGACAGAAATTATATAATTGGTGCTCTTAACGGTGGAAATGCTAATTTATTTGGTAAGAGTACCTATATTCAAGAAAAAGTAGACCAAACTTATAATTATTGTGTTGATGCTGTTAATAATGGGACATCACCATTAATTGAATATGGTAATTTTGGTAGGTTTAAAAATTCTTTAGAAGAAAGTTATAAGAAATCACTTATTAAAATAATGACAGAACATCAAACTGAGTATGGTTTGAATATGGAGACAACAAATCAAACAATCACTACAGATGAATCAACATTAATATTTGACATTGATAAATTAAATTTTGTAACAACCGAATCTTTGGGAACAAATACAGGTTCAGACGGATATCAAACAACTCAAGGAAGTACGGTTATTTTTAGTATTAGTGGTACAACTAATGTTGACCCTTCTTCAGAGCCGGTACCTGCAAATACATTAGAAGAATTATCAAATGATTTTAATACAATAGGTGTAGACATGACTGAATTGATAAATAAATTTGTTGAATATTATCTTATGACAAATAATGAAAATCAATGGAATTCTGATTTTACATATAGTGTATATCCTGATAATACAACACTCAAACCAAAAGGAAGATTTAGAAAGACATCAAACGAAAAAAGAATTAATACACCGGCAGAAGTTAGTTTATATACGTTTATGGGTAAAAGAATAAAAGATGATAAAAATGGATTTAGAGATGAAATAATATCAAATATGAAGTTTGATGATAATTCACAAAAAGGTAGATTTACGGAAGAGTTAAATGAAGTTTTAACTGAATTAAAAATTTATTACGACTCGGCATATATTGAATCTGAAAAAGCATTTAAAATATTTAAAGATACATATTTTAATCAAAAGTATGGACAATATTTACCATACGACCAAGACAAACAAAGAGAGTTCACATTTGCAAATATTGAAGATAGTAATTTATCTGATATTTTAAGAAATAAGCTATATAGTACACAAAATGCTGGTGATGAAACCACATTTAATTATCAAAAACAATTGAACTAATGCAGTATTATAATAGATATAAAGATTTTTTAATTAACGGAGAACAAACTGTTGTTCCATATGTTAGAATACCGTCTAAACCAACGGATAAAAAATATATTTATCGAGTTGGTAAAAGTAGATTAGATAAAATCTCACAAGAAATTTATTCTACTCCATATTTTGGATGGTTAATTATGGTTGCCAATCCAAATTTTGGTGGATTAGAAACAAACATACCTGACTCAACAACCTTGATTATTCCATATCCGTTAATAACTTCTTTACAAGACTATAAAACGGCATTAGATAATCATTTCTTATATTATGGCAGGTAATAACAGACAATCGAAAAACATTTATGTTGAAAATGACTATGAGAATATTATTTTGGTTGACCCAAACAAAGTTGTTTTGCCTAATGGTGAAGTTGAAGAAAGATTAGTTGAACATGAAAATTTAATTTTTTATGCTAATTTAGAAGCCAAAGTTTTACCAAGAACCAAACTTGCTGTCGGAAGTGATTTAGATGATTCTGTTATAAACACATCAGTTGCATCATTAGGAGAACCCGGACTACAAGAAATTAATTTTTTAAATCCAAGAGGTAAATTAGCATTGGATACGAGTTGGTCAGACCAACAAACGGGAAAAGGTTCGACCGAAGGTAAAGGTATAAATCAAATACAAGAATATTTGGTTGGACAACAACCAAATCAAAAATTAGTAAGAAGAAGTATTAATGTTCAAGACACACAAGGACTTGGTATTATAAATATTAAAATACAAAACAACCCGGCATATATACCACAAGTTACCATTGAAATGGTTGACGTTCAAGGTAGAACACTCTTTGAGCAAGGAGATTTATCACCATATTCTGCATTTTTTCAATTACCATATCCAATATTTTATTTGACAGTAAAAGGTTATTATGGTAAGGCTGTTAGGTATGAGTTAATGTTAAAAAAATTTAATGCAAGATTTGACCCAAGCGACGGCAACTATAAAATTACAACTGAATTTATTGGAAGAACATCTGCAATTTTAGAAGATATAGTTGTACAACATTTGTTTACTGGTCCTCGAATGTATACAAAACAAATAACTAAAAGTGAGGACAGTACAGCCACTAGTGCACAACAACAAGAAGCACAGTCAGCAAACGTTTCATCTACAACTGCAGTTAGTGTACAAAATACAACAAAAGGAAGACAGATTTTAAGTGAAGTATATAGTCAATATAAAGCTAAAGGTTTATTAGCTAAAAATTTTGAAGAATTAACACTTAGTGAATTTTTATATAGACTTGAATCGTTAGAAAGATATATAAATGAACAATTTGGACCTCAAGAACTTGAAGTTCTAAATGACATTAAAGAATATAGAGAACAACTTGGATTATTTAGAAAAGAAATATTTTCAAGTACAACAGGTGCTTTTTATAATGATTATATCGATGGGTCCCTCCCAATTGTTGAATCAAAAACTAAAGGTAGCGGATATATTTATTATCCACTTAAAAAAGATATTCGAGAAAGTAGTGAAAAAACACAAAAGGCTAACACAAAATTAGAAGAAATTATTAAAAAATATCAAGAAATTTTAAATAAAAATAAAACTTTTGGTACTAATGGAAGTTATACTCTTGAAAATTTTGATACGGGCAGATTAGAAACGGTTAATAGTCAAATTAATTTTATAGTAAATAAAGACAAAATCAAAAAAACAATCGATGAGAATAAAATTGATTATGAAAAAACTTTTATTATTAGAAAAAATAGACAACCAAGTGAAGAAGAATTAATAACATTTACTGCCAATTTAAAAACTGAATTACTTTTACAAGTGCAGGTCCTTATTAATGGTAACTTAGTTAATGAAAATCAACCTTATTATGTTTTTGGTGACACTTTTGACGATTCAAATTTCCCAATCAATACATTCTTGTGGTCACTTGATGTTATGGAAAGACAATTCAATAGAGAAGAACAAAATATTGAAACTTCAATATCAAAGACATTAGCAAAAAAAATAACTAGACCAGCGGCCGAAGGTGGATTAGGGTTTAATCCTACAATTAGAAATACTTTGGGTGTTATATGTGCAAATGCAGATGCGTTCTTAAGATTGATGGATAATACTCATAAAGCGGCATACGACCAAAGAACAAATCCAATAAGATTAACATCCATAATTGACCCTGATAAAAATTTTGGTACAGACACAAAAGATTCTGTACAAAAAGTAACTGTTGATGGTAAATTAACTGAAGATAATATTGTTTATCCGTGGCCACAATATTTTGAAACTGAATTGGATAAAGATGGTAATTCTAGTTATGTTGTAAAATATCCAGGAGACCCAAAATCCATGTCAAAGACAAAAGGATATTTATATGATGTTTGGCCTGAAATACAATTTGTTGAAGAATATCTTAAAGGGTCAGTTCAAAAAGACATTCCAGAAAACCCAAGAGGATTGTCAAATCCTGCAATTGAAACAGAATTTATTGGAGTAAGTGCTATTGAATTTCCAAATAAAATACAACCCTATCAAGACAAAACAGAAACTAATTTCTTATATGAAATGTTTGAACGAGCTATGCTTGCTTCGGATTATACAAAATTATTTAGACCATCAAGTAATTTAGATTCGGTATATGAGTTAATTAGTGATTTTGAATTTCATAATGTATTTGAGTCGGTTAAAGATAGTCCATCATTAAATAACGTATTAAAAAATACGGCATTTACATATCAAACGTTTTTAAGAAATATTGAACAACAATCTGATAGAGGACAATCAGATGATTGGATTGAGTTCTCAAAAGGAAATTTTGTAACACCAAGTATTATAGATTTAACAAGTAGTCCCGTAAAAATATACGATATAACTGTTTTTGAAGATTCACCAGAAGTTACTAATGGTTCATCATCAACAGAAAGTATCAAAAGTTATTTATCAAAAACTACATCTAATGAATTCACAACTTTTGATACATATCCTTTTGTTAGCTTAGAATGGGAAAGAACAAACTTAGCCAATGGAAAAACAATTAATAGTGTGTTTGACTCAAATAATACGACAAAAACATTAGTTTTTAATGAGGAGAAAAAAACAATAGCTTCATTTGAAAGAAATGATAATGTATATGACAAAACACTATTTACTTCAACATATTGGAGGGGTAATACTGGTGAAGGGTCTACACAAAATATTCTTAATTTTAATAATTTTGCGGAGGGTGGCTCAACAACGGTTGGCTTAAGTCAAATAACTAGAGAAGGTGCTAAAAAATTCTATAATGATAAAAATTATGAAAATCTTTGGATTACTGAATCTTTTGTAAATTATGGAAATGAATATGGTACTTCAGGTATTACTGAAGTTCAAACAACATCATTACTTAATACTCCATATTTTGCAAATGCAATTAGTGAGGCTGTTACTAATTATAGTGCTAATGTACCTGCAAAATCTTTAGGATATCTTTTAATTAATTCGTTACCATTAGCAACTCTTAGAGAAAAATTTAAATCATTTAATGATGATGATGTTGAAACAGAGTTGGATTATGTGTGGTCGGTAATGAATAAATTTTCTGCGGTACATAAAGTACCATATGCGTGGATAATTAAATACGGTTCAATATGGCACAGATATAAGACCTATATTGAAACAGGTGTAGATATATTGGATAATGTGTGGAAAGATTATGATTATGCGGATGGATATGACCCTGTAAATGGTTTATCAACAAAAACTTATGATTATATTAATTACACGGGTGGAACGTCTTCTGTAGTACAACAAATAAATCAAACGTATGTAAATCCATTGATTATTCAACAATCAACAATGAATGTTGGTATATACCCAAAAATAATAAATGATACGTATAATTTCTTTACAGGTCAGGAACTTTTTCCAAACCTATCTAACATTGATTTAACTACCGCAAGTAGTAAAAATTTATATATTGGAAAATTAAATTCATCACAAATAAATTTTGGTTTTGGATTTGACAGTAATAACCCTCTTAGGAGTTTTTATTTAAATAACTATTTTCAGTATATGGATTTACAATCCAATCCTGATATTCAAAATACCACAATAGAAGATAAAAAAATTCTCATGTATCCATCTTGTGGATTTTTACCATTTAATCAAAGTAAGTTTGAATGTACTAACTCGTTAAACAATATGACACAAGAGTTTACAGGTAATACATCAATTTATAACGGTTCGGTTAGGTCTTTATGGTTGTCACCAAACTATGGTTACTACAATAACAATTTAATAAGAAAACCTGAATATAATGAATATTTAAAACAAATATACACAGGTGACAGTAAACAAAACTCATTTAGTTTAGAAAGTGATAATCAATATTCAAATATTGAAGAAATATTCTCAATCTTCGATAAAGAGACTTTGGATATCTTTGAAACTGAATTTTTAAATTTCTGTAAAAATTCTAATGATGGTATTAACTTGATGGATGGTGAGTCAAGTAATAGTACTTTTTTTAATTTAGTAAATGCAACCAATAGAAGATATAGAAATATACAATATCTAATGTCTGATATACTGTGTATTAGTGGTGATTTTACAAAAACAAACAATCCAGAAAAAGACAGCTTTAAGTTAGCGTCTTTACAAATGAATAGTGTAGTTTCTTCAATTAAAGACTTTTTAAATTATGATATAGTTTTAAAGCTTGGAAACCCTTCAAAATATAATAGAAGAATTTTTGGTTCGTTTGCGGGAACAATAACAAAAGAACCAATTATTTTTGGTAATTACATTCCGGGTACATTACCTGGAGATTCAGAATTAACACCACTTTCTGTAAGTCAACAAGCATTTCCGGATGAGTGGAAGGCATTACAAACATATGTTGGATTTTCAACCCTTAGTGGATTTACATACACAAATAATGGTTCATTTATAACAGATTTCTTTATTGAAAATAATATTGAATTTACGGTAGAAAATATAAAAAGTTTATCACAAATAATTAAAATTTATGCGACTCAAAACGTTGATTCAACAACAACTGTAAGCTCATCACAATTTAAAACCACCATTCAAAATTTGTTAAATGCACAACAAAGTTTTAGAGAAAATATATTAAATGGAACACTTTTACAATTAAGAGTTAAGTTACCAACATATACCATATCTGAATCTAATTCTACTTTAAGTGTAATTGATGGGGAACAACCAAAACTTGAAGTTTATACAACATTAAAAAATTTAAATGACAAATGGATAGCGGGTGGTAATTTTAAAACAAGAACATTATTTGAAGACTTTTTATTTTTAGATAGGGCAAATAGAGATATTGGTGATAGTTTTATGATAGATATTATTTCATTAAAATCATATTTAAAAGGTAAAGTCTCAAGTTTTTCTCTTATGAGTTTAATTGGGTATATTCTTTCACAAAATAATTTTATTTTTATGGCTCTACCCTCATACATAAATTTTTATGGAATACAGGATACGTCTAAAAATGGAACGCCAACATTTAACCCTGACATTGCTAATTCAGCTTTTGGTACATTTTTATCTGTAGATTATCAAGATTCTAAACCAAAATTCCTTTGTATGTATGTTGGTAAACCATCGGAGCATTTAGATATGAAAGAAAATAAGACCTCTAGATTTAAAAATGATATATTTGATTTAAGAAGAGGTAGTAACAATCCATTACTCGAAAACCAATCTAATAAAACAGATTGGAGTAAATCAAATAAAGTGGTAGGATTTAATTTAGATTTTGGTATTAGAAATCAGAATATATTCAAATCAATTTCTTTAGACCAAAACCAGTACAAAAATACTTCGGAAACATTCCAAGTGTTAAGTGATATGGCTAACCAAGCTGCTGGGGATAAAGTTGCTCAACAAACAACATCATTGTACAATATATATAGAACAAGAAGCTATACATGTTCAGTTAGTTCTATGGGTAATATGATGATTCAACCCACTATGTATTTTAATTTAAGACACGTACCAATGTTTTATGGTCCATACTTTATTACTAATGTGAATCATGATATCACCATCAATGGTTTTGAAACAACATTTGAAGGTGTAAGACAACCAATATTTGCATTCCCATCTATTGATAAATTGGTAACAAGTGTAAATAAAAGTCTCTTAAAGAAATATGAAGAAGTGTATAGAAAAAAGAAGGGACAACCACGAAGTGAAAATAGTACAAATCAAGAAAATAATAGTGTTACAACAAATCCTTTAACCCCGAGCGAAAGTGAAAATTGTAATGATACTACTTTCTACCCATCATTAGAGTTTGTTGACTTTATAAATACACGAATTCCTGTTAATGATGTCATAAATTATTTAAATAGTATTATCAACTATAATGAATATCTTAGAATATTTGCTCTTGGAAGTGCAACATATATCAATAGTGGTATAGGTTCTTTAGATTGTGTTAATAATAATTTATATGGTATCTCATCAAATACTGATTTATGGGCTAATTTAACAGGATTTACGTCAGGTCAAGTTTGTGTTAATAAAAACAATTTATCAAAACCAATATTTACTTTTGAAGATTTTAAAAACTCAGTTAATTTCTTTATTGAAGTATATGTTAATTATGTTTCTATAATTGAGAACCTAATTAGGTTGGATGTGACATCAACAACAAATGATGAAAAAACGGCTAAAGCATTAACATATCTTTATCTATCAACGTGGGCGAACAATTATGGAATTGGAAATACTGCCAATAATATTAAGACAACTACAGACGAAAATATTTCAAACAATACAATATCACAACAAACATTTGATAAAATTTATGAAAAAATGTTTAGTGCATCAATTAAAATACTCTAATTATGGAGAAATTAACTTTTTAGTATATTTATTAATAAAAAAGTTATGGATATCAAAAATCTATTAGACAATTACTTAATGAAAGACACAAGAATTACTGAACGTGATTCGGGAAACGGGTTTAAAGAAGTATGTGATTTAGATACTGGTGATTGTTATACTGTTAGAATGAGAGACGGTCTTATTGAAAGAGTAGATAATACCATGAAAATCAATAGAACATTAAAAGTGGAAACACCTCAAGGAGTTAAATCCTTATTGAACGGTTAAAAAAATAACAATATGAGTATTGATAAAAAAATTATAAAAGAAATTGAGAAATATAATACAATAAATAGGTATATTTCTGAACAATTTGACGCTGCTGAAACTGACACTACAGCACCTACAGACGCAGCGGCTCCTGAAGATACAACAGATACAGCAGTAGATTCTATCCCTGAACCTGTTGATGTTGCTAATGACCCAGATGTTGAAGTTGTTGACGATACTGAAGGAGACATTCAGACAGATGTTACAAGTACAGAACCAACAGAAGATAGTGGAACAGAAGAAATAGATATTACAGATTTAGTTACATCTCAAAAAGACATTCAATCCAAACAAACAGAATTTATGGATACTATGTTTTCAAAACTTGGAGATTTAGAGGAAAAACTTTCAGCTATGGATGCAATTTTCAATAAAATTAATGATATTGAAAATAAAATTGAAAAGTATAGACAAAAAACTCCTGAAGAGAAATTACAATTAAGAAGTTTAGATTCATACCCATACAATCAAAAATTGACTGATTTTTTTGTAGACAAACAAGACGAACTTGAAAAAACAGGAAAAAATGAGTATATTTTAACTGCGGACGAAGTTGAAAATTATTCACCTAGTGAAATCAAAAATACGTTTAACAAGTTTGAACAAGACCAAAATAAGTTCTAAAACTTAAAAAAATATTTTTACCAAAAAGACCGCTTCGGTGGTCTTTTTTTGTTTTCATAGTTTGACTTATTAAGACTAGTGATTATAATTGATGTAGATAAAAGAGATAAACAATTAACATTAAAAAAAACAAAAAAATGAGTAATTCGAGTTTAGATGCAGTTCTCGCACAGTACGAGAAAAACACCACAACAGTTGGTGGTGGTACAGGGATGTCGCAAGACGAAAGAATGAAGAAGTATTTTACTACTATTCTTCAAAAAAATGAAAAGACAGGACAAAGAAGAGTTCGTATTCTTCCAACACCTGATGGTTCTTCACCATTTAAAGAAGTTTGGTACCACGAGCTTCAAGTGAATGGTCAGTGGGTTAAATTGTATGACCCAGGAAAAAATGACGGAGAGCGTTCACCATTAAATGAAGTTTATGAAGAACTCGTTTCAACAGGTAAAGCTTCCGATAAGGAATTGGCACGTCAGTATCGTTCACGTAAATTTTACATTGTAAAAGTTGTTGACCGTGACAGAGAAGAAGATGGTGTTAAGTTTTGGAGATTTAAAGACAACTACAAACAAGAAGGTATTCTTGATAAAATCATTCCTATTTGGAAACAAAAGGGTGATGTTACTGACCCACAAAAAGGTCGTGACTTGATTATTGAGTTGACTAAAGCTAAGACTCCTGCGGGTAAAGAGTATACAATCACACAAACTATTATGTATGACGACCCATCACCACTACATGAAGATGCTTCAATCATGAAAGAATGGATGGAAGATGAGTTGACATGGGCTGATGTATATTCAAAAAAACCAGTTGAATATTTGGAGGCGGTTTCAAGAGGAGAAACACCTGTTTGGGATAGTGAAGCTAAAAAATATGTTTATGGTGACGATGTTGAACTTACTATTGGTGGTTCTAATTCAAAATCACAAGACCCTCAGGCGGACATGGAAGTTGACGAGGACCTTCCTTTCTAAAAAAATTAATCTGATGGTGCAGGCATTGTCTGCACCATCTTTTATTATTTAAAAAAATTATGGCAATCAAGAAAAAAGATTTTGGTAGTATTAAAAAGAAATTCTCAACATCAGCAAAATTTAAACCACAAAGGTTTTTTGATTTAGGTGAAGATTTCTTAGATGCTGTTGGAGTACCAGGTCCTGCTATGGGACATTTAAATATGTTTTTAGGTCACTCAGACACGGGTAAGACTACTGCATTAGTTAAGACAGCGGTAGATGCTCAAAAGAAAGAAATTCTTCCTGTTTTTATTATTACCGAACAAAAATGGTCTTTTGAACACGCAAAATTAATGGGATTTCAATGTGAAGAAGTTGTGGATGAAGAAACAGGAGAACTTGATTGGGACGGTTTTTTCTTGTTTAATAATAACTTTGAATATATTGAACAAATTACTGATTATATTAATGAGTTATTAGATGCACAAGAAAAAGGTGAGATTGAATATGATTTATTATTTTTGTGGGATTCTGTCGGTTCTGTTCCTTGTAAGATGACATTTGAAGGTAAGGGTGGTAAACAACATAATGCCGCAGTTCTTGCAGACAAAATTGGAATGGGTATCAACCAACGTATTTCAGGTTCAAGAAAATCTGAATCAAAATATGAAAACTCATTAGTTATTGTAAATCAGCCGTGGGTTGAGTTACCTGACAATCCATTTGGACAACCAAAGATTAAAGCAAAAGGTGGTGAGGCAATTTGGCTAAACTCATCTTTAGTATTTTTATTTGGTAATCAGAAAGGTGCTGGAACCACAAAGATTTCTGCAGTCAAAGACAAAAGAAAAGTTAAGTTTGCAACTAGAACTAAAATTTCAGTCCTAAAAAACCACATCAACGGATTGGGATATGAAGATGGTAAAATTTTGGTAACAGCACATGGATTCTTGGCGGGTAAAGACCCAGCAGAAGAAAAAAAATCTATTGAGTCTTATAAGGCTGAACAATCAGATTATTGGAAAGACATCATTGGAACAGGTGGTGAATTTAAGTTGGAAGAAGAAACGTTGGACCTTTAAAATAAAAGTTTGTGGTAAAGACACTATTAGTTGATGGTGACAACTTATTTAAAATTGGTTTTCATGGTGTTAGAGATTACTATCATGAAGGAAACCATATAGGTGGAATTTACCACTTCATCAACGTACTTAAAAAGTTCTTAGAAGAACACAATTACGATAAAGTTATAGTCTTTTGGGATGGTAATAATAATGCCACCCAAAGACGTGCTTTATATCCCCAATACAAAGAGAATAGACGTGAAACGATGAACGAGATAAAGAAACAATCGTTCTATCACCAGAAGTCACGTGTGTGTCTTTATTTAGAGGAAATGTTCATTCGTCAAGTAAGACTTGATGGGTGTGAATCCGATGACGCAATTTCTTATTACTGTCTAATATCTCAAGACGAACACAAAACTATTTTTTCATCAGATAAAGATTTAACACAATTAATATCTGACCAAGTTCAAATCTATTCACCCCTAAAAAGAGAATACTTTAAAAAGGGGGATAAGATTAAATTTGACTACATTGAGGTTATACCTGAGAATGTTGTCACCCTTAAAACTTTAACAGGTGATAAGTCAGATAACATTGATGGTGTATTGAGGTTGGGTGAAAAAACAGTTTTAAAATTCTTTCCTGAGATAGTTGACACTCCCACTTCTATTGATGATATTTTAACCCACGCTGAAGAATTAGTTAAAGAAGAAACAAAGAATAAAACTTTAAAAAATCTTATTGATGGTACTACCAAAAATGGTACATACGGAAAAGAAATTTTAGATGTAAACAAAAGAATTGTAGATTTGTCAAACCCATTAATTAGTGATGAAGGAAAAGAAGAGATAGATTTATATTACCGTGAAGAATTAGACCCTGAAGGTAGGGGGTACAAAAATCTAATAAAGTACATGATGGAAGATGGGCTTTTTAAATACCTACCAAAAAAAGATAATGCTTGGGTTGAGTTCCTACAACCCTTTATGAAACTTACAAGAAAAGAAAAAAGAAGATTTAATAACAAAAATTAAAATTATGAAAGAGCAAAATGATGCAGTAAAGATGGAGTTCTTATTGACTTTAAATGAGAACATTGTTGTCCAACGTTATTTTAACGTTCGAGGATACAATCCTAAAGTTAAGAAAAGTTTAGAAATGATTGATACAATTCATGATATCATTGATGACATTAAAAAAGATTTAACAAATAAATCTTGTTATTATTTATTGGAAAATTATGAACAAATTATCGTTGATGAAGAGATTCTAAACACTTCAAATACTGATGGTCCTGAGCAATTTACAATGACTATTAAGGTTGGAGATGAGACAATTTGTCAGTCCGCTTGGGATGCTAAACCATACCCTCCGAAGGTAAGATATACCGTAGACATACGCCCAAGACTAAAAAACATACTTCGTATGTTGACTGACATTTTTTCAAGCGAAAATTTAACACACAAGTACTTGGGTTATTCGTTAATTTAACCATATTTATTAAAACTCACACATTAAATTTAATAGAAAATTATGTCAGACGAAAAGAATTTTGGATATCTAGGAAACACATTTCAAATACAATTATTAAACAATATTATTTTATATAAAGAATTTGCAAATTCCATTGTAGATGTCTTGGACCCGAAATACTTTGACAATCAATATTTTCGTTTGATTATGCAAATGATTAAGGAGTATTATGTTAAGTATGAACATGCACCTACATTTGATACGTTAGAACAATTAACCAAGAGTGAAATTTCATCACCTATGGCTCAGAAAATGGTTCTGGACATGGTGTCACAGGTAAAAGAGGCTCCTTTTCAGGGTCATCAGTTTGTACAAGAAAAGTCATTAAAGTTCTGTAAACAACAAGAATTACAGAAGGTTATGGGTAAGGCTCAAAAAATCATTGATAAAGGTGATTTTGAGAGTTATGACAAACTTGAAGAAATGGTTAGAGAAGCTTTACAAGTGGGAGAATTAAATCAAGGAATTGATGATGTATTTTCAAATTTGGACCAAGTATTACAGGATGATTTTAGACACCCAATACCCATTGGAATTCCTGGTATTGATAACTGTTTAAAAGGTGGATTGGCTAAGGGTGAGATTGGTGTTATATTGGCACCAACAGGTGTGGGTAAAACAACCGTTTTAACAAAGATTGCCAATCATGGATTTAATCTTGGATATAATGTACTTCAGATATTTTTTGAGGATAATCCTAAGATTATTCAAAGAAAACACTTTACACTTTGGACAGGTATTGCACCTGACAACCTGTCTTTACATAAAGACGAGGTTATGGATAAAGTTAAATCTATTCAAGATAACACACCAAATAAGTTAACATTGAAAAAATTACCTTCCGACACTTTAACTATGAATCAAGTTAAAAATCAAATTCGTAAAATGGTTGCTGAGGGTAATAAAATTGATATGGTTGTTTTAGATTATATTGATTGTATTATGCCTGATAAAAACTTGGGTGATGAATGGAAGAGTGAAGGTTCTGTAATGAGGTCTTTTGAGGCTATGTGTCATGAACTTGATTTGGCTGGTTGGACCGCAACACAAGGTAACCGTTCTTCAATATCTTCAGACGTTGTTACAACAGACCAAATGGGTGGTTCAATTAAAAAAGCACAAGTTGGTCACGTTATTATAACTGTTGCAAAATCTTTACAACAAAAAGAAATGAACCTGGCGACAATTGCAATTACAAAATCTCGTATTGGTAAAGACGGAATTGTATTTGAAAATTGTAAATTTGATAATGAATTACTTCAAATAGACACTGAACAAAGTGTTACGTTCTTAGGATTAGAAGAACAAAAAGAAGAAAGAAATAAACTTAGAATCAAGGAATTGCTTGATAAACGTAAAAAAGAAAATCAATTATAAAAATATGGAAATGAATAGTGATATAACAATAGAAGATAGAGATGCTCGCTTTGTAATAAAAAGAAAGGGAGAAAAAGTTTTATTTCAAGAAGACAAAATAAAAAATGCGGTAATTAAAGCTATGGAAAGCATCAATGTTGTTGATGTAGAAATGGCTGAAAAAATTGCAAGATTAACAAGGAAAAGTCTTTTCAGAGATGACAAAGACAGAGTTCCACACGTTGATGAAATCCATGAGACAGTAGAAAATAAATTAATGGACAATGGACTCAATGATGTTGCAAGAGAATATATTATTTACCGTTCAACACACCAACCAAATATTTTTACCAAAAGAGTAAATTTAAAACCTTATGAATATCCTGAGTTAGTGGAATATGTGGATGCAATTAGACATTCATATTGGGTACACACTGAGTTTAATTTTACATCAGATATTCAAGATTTTAAAGTACACTTAACAGGTCCTGAAAGAACGGCTGTTCAAAGGGCAATGTTGGCAATTTCACAAATTGAAATTGCAGTAAAAACATTTTGGGGGGACATCTACAAGAGAATGCCAAAACCTGAAATTGGAAATGTTGGAGCAACATTTGCAGAATCAGAGGTCAGACACGCAGACGCGTATTCAAACCTTATTCAGGTTCTTGGATTGAACAGTGAATTTGAAAGTCTACTTCAAGTTCCTGCAATCAGAAGAAGAATCAAGTATTTGGAAAAATCAATTTTTAGTTCAAAATCTGTAGAAAACAAAGATTATTTCGAATCAATAGTATTGTTCTCAATGTTTGTGGAAAACGTTTCATTGTTTTCACAATTCTTGGTTATTATGTCATTTAACAAACACAAAAACATGTTAAAAGGTATGAGTAATGCGGTTGAGGCAACATCTAAAGAGGAGAATATTCACGCAGAGTTTGGATTTGATTTAGTTAATTTGATTAAGAAGGAAAATCCATCTTGGTGGACACCTGAATTAATCGAAGACTTGATTGATGCGACTATGGAAGCATTCAGTGCAGAGTCCGACATTGTTGATTGGATTTTTGAAGAAGGTGATTTAGATTTCTTAACTAAATCTCAAACTTTAGAGTTTATTAAACACCGTTTTAATGTATCTTTAAATTCTATTGGCATTGATAGTATTTTCCATGTTGACCAAAAATTATTGGAAACAACAGAGTGGTTTGATGATGAAATCTTAACAACAAAACATACTGACTTTTTCAATAAGAGAAGCATCAATTACAGTAAAAAAAGTAAATCAATAACATTAAATGATTTATTCTAAATATAAGATTAAAATATGAATAATAGAGAAGCATTTGATTGGATTAATGATGAATCCATCACATTCCTTCGTAGAGGATATTTGAGCGAAGGGGAAGAACCATTAGAAAGAATTAGAACTGTTGCAGAACACGCAGAAAAACTTTTAGGTATTGAAGGATTTGCGAATAAATTTTATGACTACATGGGTCGTGGATGGTATTCATTATCATCTCCAGTGTGGGCAAACTTTGGTAAAAAAAGAGGATTACCTGTTAGTTGTTTTGGTTCAAATATTGGTGACAATATTGAATCAATCTTATATACTCAAGCCGAAGTCGGTGAAATGAGTAAGATGGGTGGAGGAACATCAGGTTACTTTGGTAATATTAGAGGTAGAGGTGCTGAAATTACAGATAACGGACACGCACCTGGTTCAGTACACTTCATGAATTTATTCCAAAGTGTTGTGGATAATATATCGCAAGGTTCAACACGTAGAGGTAGATTTTCACCGTATCTTCCTGTAGAGCATCCAGACATTATGGAGTTTTTGGAAATTGGTACTGAAGGTGCACCAATTCAAGATTTAACACATGCGGTAACGGTTACCGATGAATTTATGAACGAAATGATTGATGGTGATAAAAAGAAAAGAGCAGTTTGGGCTAAAGTTATTCAAAGAAGAGGTGAAATAGGTTATCCATATATCATGTTTACCGATACAATGAACAATAAAGCACCCGAAGTTTATCGTGATAAGGGTATGAAAATTTACAACTCAAATCTTTGTTCTGAAATTGCTCTTCATAATTCTGAAGAAGAATCATTTGTTTGTGTTCTTTCATCTATGAATTTATTGCATTATGATGAATGGAAAGATACCGATGCTGTTGAAATTATGGTTTATTTCTTAGATGCTGTAGTTTCTGAATTTATTACAAAAATTGAAAATATTAGAGACAACGGAACAATTGAAGGTAAAAGGGCTTTTTTCTATTTAGAAAAAGCTTATAACTTCGCTAAACGTCAACGAGCATTAGGACTCGGTGTTTTAGGATGGCATTCATTGTTACAATCAAAGAATCTTCCTTTTGATAGTAGAGAATCTGCAAGATTAAATGTTGAGGTGTTTAAATTAATTAAAGATAAATCATATCAAGCCTCTGCAAATTTGGCTGATATGTTTGGTGAACCTGAAACTTTGGTTGGTTATGGACGTAGAAATGTTACTCTTAATGCCATAGCACCAACGACATCATCAGCATTTATTTTAGGTCAAGTATCACAATCTATTGAACCAATTTGGTCAAACTGTTATGTTAAAGACGTTGCTAAATTAAAAGTTACAATTAAAAATCCTGTGTTAAAAAATTTATTATCTGAAATTAAAAAAGATACTAAAACTACATGGGATAGTATTAAAAAACACGATGGTTCAGTTCAACACTTAGAGTTTCTTACAAATGAACAGAAAGAAGTTTTTAGGACATTTGCAGAAATTAACCAATCATCAATTATTAATATGGCGGCGGTTAGACAAGATTATATTGACCAAGCTCAATCTTTAAACTTAATGGTATCACCAGATATGCCAACTAAAGATGTTAATAAACTATTGATAGATGCGTGGAAAATGGGAGTAAAGACATTGTATTATCAACACTCAATGAATTCGGCACAAGCATTTGCAAGAAAAAAACTTAATCTTAATGATTTAGTTTGTACTTCTTGTGAGGGATAAATGTTATTTTTAACAATAAATGAATATAAAAGAGGACTACGGTCCTCTTTTTTTTATAAATTACTATACTAATATATTTATGAATAATGGCTGATGGTTTTACATATGGTGTTAATTTTCCTTTTAGAGATAGTTTACAAGGAAAATACTTATCCCTCTCACAAAGTAGTATAGAGGAGATAAGGACTGACCTTTTACATTTAATATTAACAAGAAAAGGTAGTAGGTATTTTTTACCTGATTTTGGAACAAGAATCTATGAGTTCATATTTGAACCTATGGATGGACCAACATTTGAGGCTATAAAATCAGATATCAGAGAAGCGGTAGATAAATACATTCCAAATCTTACTATTAAAGATATTACCTTAACACCATATTTGGACGATTTAGAAGCTCAAGGAGAATTAAATTATGAAAAATTAGGTGGTTTAGTTTACAGAATACCAGGAAAAGGAACAGAAGAGTATACAGCAAAATTAAGAATAGACTATAGTGCGGATAATAAAGCATTTGAAACTAAAGATTTCATAATAATCAATATTTAATAGTATATGGCAAATAAGAAAATATCCTATACAGAAAGAGATTTTGAAGGATTAAGACAAGACCTCGTTAATTATACTCGTCAATATTACCCTGAACTTATTGACAACTTTAATGATGCCTCGGTGTTTTCCGTTTTTATGGATTTAAATGCTGCGATTGGGGATAATTTACATTATCATATAGATAGAAGTATTCAAGAAACTGTATTACAATATGCACAACAACGTTCTTCAGTCTATAATATAGCAAGAACATATGGTTTAAAAATTCCGGGATACAGGCCATCAGTTTCAATGGTTGATTTTTCAATTACTGTTCCGGCTTATGGAGATAAAGAAGACGCTAGATATTTGGGTATTTTGAGAGCGGGTTCTCAAGTTGTAGGAGCGGGACAAACATTTGAAAATGTATATGATATAGATTTTGCATCACCATATAACAACGCAGGATTTCCCAATAGAATAAAAATTCCAAATTTTGATTCAAATAACCGATTAATTAATTATACAATAACTAAAAGAGAAACAGTAGTTAACGGTATAACTAAAGTCTTTAAACAAATTATAAATCCAAATGATGTTATACCATTTTATGAAATTTTTCTTCCTGAAAGAAATGTATTGGGAGTAACTGCAGTTATACAAAAAGACGGAACAAATTATCAAGCCACACCTACGTACAATGAGTTTATTAGTTCTCCTAATAAATGGTATGAAGTTAGTGCTTTGGCACAAAATAAAGTGTTCATTGAAGACCCAACAAAACCTGCGGATTCAACAGGAGTTAAAGTTGGTAGATGGTTACAAACAGAAAATAGATTTATTACTGAATACACACCTGAAGGATTTATAAAATTAACTTTTGGTGGGGGTACAACAACACCGGATGAACAATTAGCTCAATTTGCAAGAACAGGAGTTCCTTTAAGAATTCAAGATTATCAAAATAATATTGGATTGGGATTAACAGTTAAGGCCAATACAACTTTATTTATACAATATAGAATTGGTGGTGGAACCGCATCCAATATTGGTGTAAATAGTATAACACAATTAGGTAGTGTTAATTTTTCTGTAAATGGACCATCCAATAACATTAATCAAATTGTCATAAACTCACTTACAGTTAATAATGTCACAGCGGCTGTTGGTGGGGCAAATCAACCAACAACAGAAGAAGTTAGAAATATGGTTGGTTTTAACTTTTCAGCACAAAACAGAGCGGTAACTATTAACGACTATCAGTCATTAATTAGTTTGATGCCTGGTAAATTCGGTGCACCCGCTAAAGTAAGTATTACAGAAAATAATAATAAAATTATTGTTCAAATGTTATCTTATGATTCTAGTGGACAATTAACTGAAGTTCTTTCTAACACATTAAAAAATAATGTAGCAACTTATTTATCTAACTATAGAATGATTAATGACTATGTAGAAATAGGAAGTGCGCAAGTAATTGATTTAGAGTTTGATTTATCGGTTGTATTTGATTCAGTACAAAATCAGGGACAAGTAATTACTGAAATAATAAATCAATTAACTCAATATATGAGTTCATTTAACCGAGAGCTAGGACAAAACTTAAATGTATCTGAAGTTAGAAGAATTATTCAAAATATTTCAGGTGTTATTTCTTTATCAGATATTGCTATTTTTAATAAAACAGGTGGAGAATATTCGTCATCTCAAACATCACAAAAATATTCAAACGAGGCCACAAAACAAATTGAATTGATTGATGATACAATATTTGCGGAACCAAATCAAATTTATCAAATTAGATTCCCAAATAAGAATATTAAAGTTAGAGTTAAAGACCTTAAGAATATATCATTCTCTTAAGATAGTTTACATACCAAGATTAAGTTTTATTTTTAAAATTGGATAAATAACTATTTATCTTAAAAGTAAAATATGCCCAAGTCCTATAGAATAAGAACACAACCCGGTGTTGATAAAAACATTAGAGTTGAGATTAATCAAGATTTTGACTTCCTTGAAATTTTGTCTTTAAAATTAAGACAAGAAGATGTATATAGCCGTTTTTGTGCTGATTACGGGGTCGTAGTTGGTAGGGTAATAACAAATGGTGGATATGGAATACCAAATGCTAAGATTTCAATATTTGTACCATTAGATGATTTAGATATAGATGACCCAATAATATCTACCCTTTATCCATATAGAAATTTAGGACAAAAAAATGAAGACGGTTATCGTTATAACTTATTACCCTATGAACAAACTTATCAAGGACATACACCAACGGGTACTTTTCCAACTGAAAATGATGTTTTAACTAGACAAGAAGTTTTAGAAATATATGAGAAGTATTACAAATATACTGTTAAAACAAATGAGTCTGGTGATTTTATGATTATAGGTGTTCCATTAGGAATACAAAAAATTGTCATGGATTTAGACCTTTCTGATATGGGTTGTTTTTCATTAAGACCATCAGATTTGATAAGAATGGGAATGGCAACTGAAACTCAAGTAGCAGGTCAAAGTTTTAGAGCATCAACAGATTTAGCAACATTACCACAAATAGTTAATTCTGTAAAAGATGTTGATGTTGCATCTTTTTGGGGACAAGAAGATTTATGCACTATTGGTATAACAAGAGTAGACTTTGATTTAAGAGATTTTGGAATATCAATTCAACCACATTCCGTTTTTATGGGTTCAATTATTTCAACACCCGAAGAAGATGCAATTAGAGAGAGATGTAATCTGAAAAATAATATTGGAAGATTATGCGAATTAACAACAGGTCCGGGACAAATATTAAGTATAAGACAAACAATAGGGGTTGATGTTGATGGTAGACCAGTACTAGAAGAATATAAATTAGAAAATGGCGGAAATGTTATAGACCCAGAAGGTGCATGGTTAGTTGAACTTCCAATGAATCTTGACTACGTTGTTACAAATGAATTTGGTGAGCAAGTTTTATCTAATGACCCCTCAGTTGGTATTCCAACAAAATCAAAGTATAGATTTAAAATTAAGTGGCAAAATGAGGGTGGTTTAACCAATGAAGTACAAAGAGCCAATTATCTAGTTCCTAATATTAAAGAATATGTTGGAACAAATGTTGACATAAATGCATCATATGCATTTTCATTAGATTGGAATGATTATGGAGATAGAAACACATTTGGTTTTTTGACAACATTAGGTCAGCAAATGGTTGACGAGGCAATTAACTGTGAAGACCGTTTTTATGAATTTCATTATAATAAAGTTTATACCATCTCTTCACACATAGACCGTTTTAAATTTGGTTTTGGGGATAAGAGGCATATTGGTATTAAAAATATTGATGACAGTCTTTGTAAGAATAGTGTAAATAAGTTTCCTGTTAATGATGGAGAACAAAATTCGGGGGGAATATTCCTTCTTGATATAATAATGTATATTGTTAGGGCTAGTTTTATTCCATTATTATTTGTGATGCATAATGTATTTGGAATGATGCGTGTCATAATTGGAGTTGTAAATACGATTAAAAAAATATTTAGTTGGTTTAAAGTTAATTTAGGTGAACCAATATCAATGCCCACTTTAAATCTTCCAATGATATCATATCCGGATTGTGAAAATTGTAATTGTACTGAAACATATAATGAACCTACGGATGGTACTAATTCACAGTTAGGGAAAAATCAATCAATATTAGCAAATATTAATGATAGAGGATTTTTCTCTAATTTTGCACCGGCAAATAATGAAGATTTCAATAAAAGCTTAAGATGGTTATTATCAGGAAATGAATCGGGTATTGGAGATGGTAATTTGCAAAGAGTTCCATATTTTAATTTTGGTACAGGTAATTGGGGAGTATCTAAAGGACCAACATTAGCACATAAATTAAATTTAATTAATCAACGACAAAGATATTTTAATTCACAAACATTTTCATGGGCACAAAATTTAGGTGGTTCTCCGCTTGAGGCAAATATGATAAAAACAACGGTAAAGAATAAAATACCAGGAACTAATACCGTTGATGTTTCAGACCCTTTATATGATAATGTAATGATTTTACTTTGTGACCCTGGTAGTTTTAATACATTTGGAACTGGTAATTTGATAACCTTTAGTGATATTACAAAAATAGAAGACAAAAACTTAACAGGGTTAACAACAAATCAATTTGGCAATAACGCATTGACAGGAACTTCAAAATATAATGCAAATAATTTAGTAAATGTAACAGTTCCAAATCTAAGACCAAATGGCACATATAATAATGCGGTTAATTTAAAAATTTTAGCAAACGACAGCTCAGAAAATTATTATAAATTTAAATCGGGAGTTGAATATTTTCAAATAATAACAGGTTCAACAGTATCAGAGTGGAAAACATTAATAGGTGAGAATATATACAGTCTTATTAGAAACGCAACTTATGGATATCAACAAACTATAATTTATAATAGTGGTACAATTTCTAATACAACATATGGACCTTTTAAACCTTTGTGGACAATACCCGACTATTTGGACTACGATATAATATTACTTACAAGAGGTGTTGACCCATATACTAAAAAACAAAATATTGAATATGATTTATCTGTACTCTGCGGACAAAAGTTTGGAAATGTAAAAATAGAAGGAGAATATTATTTGAATATTCCAATGCAACAAACATCAAGTTCTGGCTCATGGAGAAGTAGTTGGTTAACACCTGAAACTCACAATGTTACAGATAATAGTAATAATACTTTATTTCATCCATCTTTTACATTTACACCAAATAGTGGCAAATTTATTTCATTCTATAGTAAAGAATTACTTAGATATTCAGATTTGGATAGAACTAAACAAAATTGGCTTGCAGTACCAAATGACACTGAAAGACCAAGAATGTATACACAAAATCCACCAAATGGTTCAGTAGCTAAAAGCTCAGACATACCAAACGGTACTAACTATTTTATTGAACAAAGTTATATTGAGGGGGCGTCATTAATATCAATAGATGGGTATGCTAAAAATAAAAAAGGTAGAATTTATAGTCCTGTTTTATATAACGGTACAACAGTATTTAATGGTTCAAATGGAATAAATATTAATAATAGTAATAGAATAGTTTTCAGAAGTGATAGATTACCTACATCGGACCAAACTGAAAATTATTATGGTTCAAGTTTCTTATTACATCAAAACCAAAAATTTGCAATTTATACCGTTAATGAATCGGGTGTTTCATATGCACCAATACTACCAATTCAAACAAATAATGATATAACTGGTTCGCAAGATTTTACGGGTAGTACGTCTTCATCATATAATAATGTCATTACCTCTATGTCTTGTGATGGTATGGTTAGGTTGAGTGCTTATGAGGGTTATGGTAAAAATTTAACAATTGATGAAAATAAAAATGAAGATATTTTAGGGAATAAGGATGTAATAAACGGTTGTTATAGATTAGTAAAAATACCATATATTAGTTTACCAAGAGATATAACACTTTTCTTTGAATGGTATAGTAGATATAGAATGATGGCGGCAATTTGTAATGGTGCATTAGCCCAAATGTTCCAAAATAATTGGGTTAATGGTACATTATATATGCCATCTTTTGATAAAGGTGCGGTATATAATAGTAATAATGAAGTTGACCATTATACGTATTGTGGTAACCCTGAAAATTTAATTACATCGGGTGAAGGACCAATTTATTTTAATACCGATTCTAATAATTTTTATTATAAATCAACAAAATATCAAAATGGTGTATTTGTTGGACAAACTAAATATTTGTTGCCAATTCTTAATATACCTTACACTGCGGTTAATGATAGAAATTTATGGTTCCCAACTACAATAATGGATTTAGGACCAAAAGACCAATTTACAAAACAAATATGTTTTGACCCAAATTTTGAAGGATATTTGGTTGACACATTAAAATCTACATCATATAGTGACACAAGTGAAATTGTAAACATGTTTATAATTTCTAGACTTTCAAATTCCAGTTGGTTAGGTAGACTAACTAATTCTGGAAATGCATCGATAAATGCGTTGTTTAGTAGAAGTGGAGATAGAGTAGATGGCGATGTTGCTCAACTATTTAGTATTAATTCTGAATTTGGTGTAGTCCCATTTTTAGGTACAAATTATACTGATGATAAAATTTATGTTGGACAAGATAATAAATCAAATGGACCGGTTTTAGGTATATTTTTCGATAGTAATAGAGAATTAAGACAATTATTGAGTCCTGGTACAACACCGTACACTTATTTTGGTTACCCAAAGACTCAAACAATTCCATTTTATAGATGGCAATCAGATTCGACAACAAGTATATTTGGTAATGAAGATAATAATTGGAATACAAATTTACCCATACAATCTTCAAAATATCAAAACTTAGATTTTGACACTTCGCCTTATTTTAAATTTGATACCAATATCTATAATGATAAGAATTTAGGTTACATATATAATGAATACCCCTCAGGTGCATTAAATGAAAATTGGCCAAGCGGTCAAAATATATATTACTTAGTTGGTGCTCCTTATCATTTTTATTTTGGTCTTAGAAGAGGCAATTCAGCCATGAACAGGTTTATTTCTAAATATATTATTTAATGGGGAACGAGAATGAAATAATATACATACCTGGGTCTAAAAGATTTAAAGGAAATTCAGATAAAGATTTGTTTTTACAAGTCCCGTTTGAGTCGTCTCAAAAAAACTATACTCAAGGAGATAGAACTGTTTTATTAAACTTAGCTCAAAGGTTTGATGAAGAGAGACAGGCTAGTAATATTATAAGAATTTCAGGTAAAATTACAAATATTATAAATAACAGTGTTAGTGGTAGAACAACATATACTCCATTTCTTAATGATTTGTATTATTTAAATTCCGAATCTTCTGTTGTAAATGGAGTATGGCAAGGATATCCACAATATAAAGAATTTACTTTTGTTAGAGAAGAAGGTATTAGTGGACATACTACTTACGTACCTAAAAGTGCTTCAACATACAATTGGAATATGTATGTAACATATCCATTTAGTAGTGACACACAACAAAAAATATCTTATACAAATTCAAGATTTGGAATTTCAGTAGGAGAAACAACAATATCAGATGGTATTCCTTTTGTGATTAAAAATAGATTTTTTAATGGTAAGCCGTTAATAACTTTTTATTGTGCTTTAAATCATAATTTATCTATAGGGGAATATGTAAAATTAAATTTCTCAATTAATGGTATAGATACTTTTACTGTGTTTTCAATTGGCGATGAATATTATAATTCTGATTTAAAAGTATTTTCAATTTATAATATTGGATATGGTGCATCAAATTTTCAAGATGATACTGTTGGAACATTTAAAAGAATTATAGATATAAAAAATAGTGGAGAAACCACTTCTAAATATTATGTTAGATTACACAAATTATTAACTGATGGTGAAGAGCTTGATTTAGTAAAAGGAGGTTTTGAAAACACATCATTTACTACAAGAAGACAACTTGAATATAGTGGATTAACACCAAATAATGTCCAAAGAATTTCTTACAAACAAGGAAATCAAGTTTTTACTTTTTCATTTGATAGGGACATTGACATTACAGGTCTTAAAGACAATAATAATAAACCAATAACTAATTTATATCTTACTATTATTAATAAAGGATATATGGGTTGGTTTAATAGACCATATAATCCTAATTCTGACACTAGTGCGATTGATATTGGGTGGGAATTTAATTTTGATAATATTAATGAAGATACGTGGTGGAACCACAATTTGTTAAGTAACAAAGATAATATACCTGTCGGTAGTTATACTATTGGTACTAATACTTTTTATTATAATAAAACTTTAACTAATGGTCATATAATAAAAGGTGATATATGTGAATGGAATGATTATGAACAAAAAGAAACAATGATATCACCACTATATCACAAATATAGCTTTAATCCTTTATTGTTTCAAAATAATTCATCATTGGAACAACCATCAGGATATGCTTATAAAACACATTACGATGTCCCAATTAGAGCGTTTTCAGATTATATTGAAACCGGAAATAGGAACGAAGTAATTGGAATACCTGAGTATTCATATTATTCACAAAATGACAGATTGTGGAGATGGAGAGATTTATATTCATATGGATTTATAGATGGTAATGGTATTGGTATTGACAATCCATTTATTAATAATTCTCATTATCCATTTAAACAGATACTTTTCTTACAAACACCTATATTAAGAAATACGGAGGGTATTTATTATCAAGACATAAAACAACCAATAATTGACAATTGTGAATAATTACCGTTTAATCATATCTCCTAATAATCAACAGATTAATATACCCATTCAACTTGATTTTGATAATTTGGGTAAAGAACAAGGGTTTGTTGAATATGAAGATTACGCAATTAATCAGGTTATAAACCCTGTTCAAGATTTTGAAGTTACAAGATTTCCACATTCTTTTTGGGACGGCTCAACAGTCAATACGAGTATTAATTACTTATTTTATTTTTATAATAGTAATATAAGTGTAACGGCAACCACAAATTGTGACCTATGGGCAAATTCATACTTGGCTCAAGGGTTTACATCTGATGAGGTTTATTATTATGCAAATTCATTTAAGAATAGTTTTTTTAAGTTAGATTTTTATGATACTAAATCTAGCGAAAGTCAAAAAAACTATTTTACAATTGTAATACCTACACAAGAAGGATTAACAGAAGTTTCTCAAATCGGAACAATCAACAAATTAACTACCGTTAATATTAAAAAACCACAATACATTTTAGATTATATTGGGGATAAAGAAGGTTTTTTTATTTATTGGTTAAAAAATACGGATTATTTGGATTTATCTGAATTTTATATGAGTGCAAAATTCTTTAATGCTAAAGAAGGAGAATTCATTAGATTAACAAATGAATGTCAAGGAACATTTACAGATAAATTTAATTTTAATAAAGATTATAAATTTTATTATAAGTGTAGTTTAGATTATGAAAATTACGAATATAAAATATATAGAGAAGACCCCTTAGGGAATCTAACAAGGGTCGGGACAACTACAAACCCCATAACATGGTACGAATATGTTAACCCATAATGAATAGTATTCAGTATAATTATAGAATTTCTCCTGAGGTATTAAAAACCGACATTTCTACTGTTACATATAGTGGAAATACTTTTGGTGTATATTCTGCAATGACAGAAATACTCAGCGGAGGTACTGGTGGTAGTAGTCTTTTAACAGGACTAACAATGCCAATTTTGTTTACAGAAAGTTTTAATGATTTAGGATATTACAGTCCTTTTGATGGACTAATGGTTCAATATAATACCATAACTAATTTTCTTTTTTCGGCTACTACGGCAAACAAATATAATATAACTGTCTATAATACATCAGAACAATTTATTGGATTAAATCAATTTGCATCATATAAAGTAAATTGGGGAGATGGTTCTAATGATGAAGTTTTTCCTTTGAGTAGTATAACACACAACTATCCTTTAACACCATCTAACTATACTATAAGATTAACACAGACAAACCCCTGGGGAATTATTAATATTAATAAACCAATATCGTTACCTATGACAGGTGCGACAGTAACAAATGACGATGGAGTTATAACATTTCAATCTCAAGGAGGTAATTGGAGTGGGACTCCGACAACATATGCTTTTTTATTCAGTGGAGATGCAGAGAATAATGTTGCGGCTCAAGTGAGTTCAAATTATGTATCTGTACCTTATTTGGTTACAGGTTTTACAAAATCTAAATTATTAGATTTAAAAACATATGGAAAAATATCTTATGACCCGGCTGTCACCATATACAAAGATGGAGAAGAATACGGAAGGGTTTTAACTATTGATACAACATACACATCATATACTATTAATGGTATTACATATTATGATTATCCAAATGGAAGGACATTATTTTTGTTTAATTCATCAGGATTTACATCGAATGACTTAGTTGCGGTACCATTAGCTAAAGAAGAAAATTTATTAGATGTTGTAATGCAACCGGAAATTCAATCTGAAATATTTATTGAAAGAGGTAAGAATTCAGCATTTGAAGGATTACAGAGACTTGGAGAAGTCGATAACATCGGAGACCTTATTCGTTATGGATATGGTTTCTACAACATAAACGAACAATAAAATGGCGTTAGGAACATACGGAACAACAAGACCAGCAGACATGTCTCCTGAAGATGTGGAAATTATTCTTAATTACACACCGTCAAGAGACGTAACAGAGAATTTTATTTTAAGGAAATTAGATGCGGCCAGTATTTTAACTCCCTACTTCAACAACAATCAAACAGGTGGGAATGCAAATGTGGAAATATTGGGTGGGTTATATAATTTAAAACTACCAGCAACTGAATTCAATCAACTTGGCATATATACACTATATATTAGACCTGCACAAATTAGAACTACCATCACAGATTGTGGTGTGTTAGCATCCCTACCAAATGTTAAAGGTATTATAATAGATTTAAATAATGTTCCACAGGGTTATAGAAACCGTTTTGTAAATCAAGGTCTTGTTGGTTTTCGTGTTGAATATTTAAATTCTGATGGAACAAAAGTTCCAAATTTCTATCGTATCATTACGTCATCTTTCTTTTGTGAGCCTGTTGTTACTAATTTAGTTAACACATCACAAAAAGCTATAAGATATAGATATGTTGATAGCGGTAGTGATTTAATATTCTGTACGGTTTCTCCAACAAGTGCACCAACTAACAAACCATCGGCAACACCATATATTGGTCAACCAAATCAAAATATAATAGTAACAAATACATTCTTTAATCCAATGACATTGGATATACAAGTTGCTAATTACGACTTGGATACTCTTGGAATTGCTCTTTACGGTAATCAGACTAAAAGTATTGAAGATGGTATCTACACAATCTATGATACTCAAAATAATATCTATAAACAATACAACTTGTTTGAAATTAGAGATGAGTTTAACAACTTATTGTTTGAGGTTCGTCAAGACAGAGGAGATAATATTGATTTTAGTAAAAACTTTACAAACGTAGTTAGTTAATGGCAAGTAATAAGTACAGATATCCTCCCGCACCAGGTAATGGTAGTGGAACCTTTTCTGACAACATTGTAGGATTACAAATTGTTGATGGAGGGGGATTGACTCAAGGCAACTTTGAATTTAGTACTTCAGTTGTTCAAAAAGTTAATAGGACATTTAGTACTGGTGTTTTTTCAGACCCAATCAGTTTAGAAGATTTACAAATTAGTAACTTATTAGAGTCTAAAACAATAATTGCAAAAAATTATAGAGTTTATCCAAATTATGATATAAGTCAAGTCACTAATTTTACATTATACGGTTCATTACAAAAAAGATTTAGTGCTTCAGTTACAAAAATAATTAATTATTTTCCTGCAGCGATTCAGATTGATAAAACATATTATGATTATACAACAGGAAATACTGCATATAATATTTCCTATGATTCACAAGAAAATTTAACAACACTAACTATTGACGTAACTCGATTCAAAAATCCATTTGATATTGACTATTCTCAAAACGCAACAAGAAATATATCGGTAAGACCTTTTGAAGTAAGTCCATTAAGAAATTTAACTTTAAATTATGGTAAGTATTCAATCTATGTTAGTAATTTAGAAACAGAATATCTTGTTTATGATTTTACACCATCTGTTAAATTATCAGCTGGTACTGTTACATTTGTTGTAATTGGTAATCCATTTTCGGGACAATCAACAAGTTTAGAAAGTATTGTTATTAAACCTAATGGATTTGAAACTGAAAAATCTTTTCAAGACCCATTTGATGAGGTTGAAGATTTCTTATTGAATAGATTAGTTAAACCAAAATTTACGGCAATATTCCAAGTTCCTGTGGCGGATGATAATGGTAGGTATCAAATATTAAATAAAAGTGTTACATGGAATTTAGATGGTTTATGGAATATAGATATTAGAACAAATAAATTTGAAACGTATTTAAATAATCTTAATTTAATTGCGGAAGATTTAGATGGGTTTAAAACAAATCTTATTAGTAGATTTTTAACTACAGCATCATTTCATGAATTTGATACTGAGGACCATAAGGTTGAAAAAGTATTACAGATATATGGTAGAAGTTTTGATGAAACAAAAAAGTTCATCGATGCATTAGCTTATATTACTTCAGTACATTATGTTCCACAAAATGATATACCCTCACAATTGTTATATAATCTAGCATTAACATTAGGGTGGCAGACTAATATATCACCTGTTACAAATGATGACTTTTTACAATCTGTTTTTGGTACAAAAAATCAATCTATTTATCCTGGTCAAACAAGAGATAAAACACCAAATGAACTTAACTATCAATTTTATAGAAACTTAATTTTAAATTCAGCATATCTTTTTAAAAGTAAGGGTAAAAGAGAAGCTATTGAATGGGTATTAAGGTCAGTTGGTGCACCCGAAGCTTTGATAGATTTTAATGAAATTATTTATTTAGCTGACGGTCCAATTAACATGGACCAATTTAATCAAAAATATAGTCAAATATCTGGTGGTACATACAATGACGAAACACCAACATTTGATAGTAATAATACATTTAAAATAAAAGGTGTAGTATATACAGGGTTTACCACTGATTCTGTAGTAATTAATACAGGATTAAGAAGACAAGATTTTCCGGTTGACAATGAAGGATATCCTGTGGCACCAACAAACAACTCTACATTCTTTTTTGAAAAAGGTGCGGGTTGGTATACATCAACACCGGAACATAGGTCACCGGCAATAAATAAAGTAAATGCTACAAAATATACTGGAACAAATCCAGATTCACAAACAATATTAGAACCATTTACCTACGGACAACAATATTTTGATAGGTTTAGAAATCTTCCTTATTTGAATTTAGGGTTTGGATTAACAAGAGAATATGATAATAAAAAATCTTGGTCTAATACAAATTTAGGATTAAGGAATAGTTCGGACGGTTTTAATGCATACTATAGAGTTTCAAATGAAAAATTAGTATTGAACGCCAAAAATATTGACCTGTATATGAATATGGGTCAAGGACTTGAATATGATGTATGGAATATGTCTGTAAAATACAACTATCCAATACCAAACTCAGGCTTAACTTCACCATATCCTTCACCAGGTGGCATTGATTGGACGGTCATTGACCCCAAACCAAAACAAAAGACATTTTTTGAATTTGCTCAAACATTCTATAATAACATGATTAATGTTAGAAATCGTCAAACAATTGACGATGGTAAAGGAGGAGGATACCCAACACTACAAAAAATTTATTGGGATTATTTAAATTCAGAACAAGCAATTAATGTCCCATCTAATCAATACACATATCAAAAAATGATTGATTACACTTTGGGTATGGGTGATTATTGGATTAGAATGGTCCAACAACTGTTACCGGCATCAACAATTTGGATGGGTGGACAAAAAATGGAAAACTCTGTTTTCCATAGACAGAAGGTGGTATGGAGAAGACAGAGGGGTTGTGAGATTGTACCGATTCCTTGTGTTCCATGTACATTTGAAGGACAGATAATGGGATATGATTGTATAGACCAAACAATTCAATGTGGTATATACCCCTGGATTGAATCGTCATCAACATCAACGGCAAGTAGTTTTCAACAGATGTTGTCAGATACAGTTTCACAAGTAACATCTTCATATAGTGTTTGTGATACTAATTCAATAGTTAGTGAATGGTATGTTGATTTAAGATTAGATAATACAATACTTGTTCAACAAAAATTTTATACGGGTTATGGAGGTAATGACGTACCTACAAATTCAGATTGGATAATAGCCTTAAATAATAAACTTCAGTACTTATATCAGTATGGACTTACTTATTTTATAAATGGTAATACTATTACTGTGGCAAACTCATCATGTTATGATGACTTTACAAATAAAACACTATACTTAAATACGGGTATTAATATAACAATTAATTGTCAATAATGGCTTGTTTTTCAGCAATAACCACCGGAACTACTTGGACTTACACTGATTGTTGTGGAGTATTACAGTCAGGGTATAATGCTGGCTTTAGTATTTGTCTTGATACAAGTTATTATTATTCGGGTATTGATGTTACTTCATCATCTTGTGTTCCTGATTGTGCTCCATTGGATGCCACTTTTTCAATAACAGGTGTTTGTGAGAATATTGGTAATGGTGCCGTAAGTATACAACCATCAGGTGGGGTTGCACCTTATTCTTTATTGAATGTTGTTCCAGGTAATAGCTCATTGAATGGTGCGTCAAGCAATGGACCATTTGAATTTACTTCAATGAGTGGTGGAAACTATACATGGTTACTATCAGACTCTACATCACCAAATAACCAAGAACTATATGTTAATATTACTGTAAGTGATTGTTTTTGTGCTGAAGCTTTAGGAATTGTGGGTACAACATGTGGAGAGGATAATGGAGAATTTTTTATAAGTGGAAGTTCAACAACAGCACCATATGATATTAAAATTTATAGTGGAAATACTTTTTATCAGGGTGCTAGTGCAAACTTTTTCCCTTGGCAATTTACAAATTTCCCAAGTGGATTGTATCATGCGTATATTACAGATTCAGGTGGTGCAACAGCTCAAACTGAAACATTTTTAATTTCAGCATCAACACAATTAGATTATGGTTTTTGGGTTGTTAACGCATCCAACTGTGTTCAAAATCAAGGTAAACTATCTGTAACGGGATTAACAGGACAAGGACCGTATACTTATTTGTGGAATAATGGTGAAACAGGAAATACAATAACAGGTTTAACTGTTGGAACATATACAGTTACTGTTACAGATTCATTAGGATGTGTACGAACAAAATCCCAAACAATATCTTTAACAGATGCGTTGGGTCTTGGTTCATTAACTGCTGTAACTCCAGATTGTTTTACATCTAATGGTTCATTAACTTTCACAATAACGGGTGGAACTCTTCCATTCTATTATTCAGGTAGTACTGGTCAACAAGAATTTAGTAATTCTAGAACATTTACGTTGACAAATTTAAGTAGTGGTGCATATAGTTTAAGTGTTACGGATAATGATTTGTGTAAGGCAACATTTATAGGTACTTTAACAGCACCAGGAGGTTTTGATGTTGTTAGTTTATCTGTAGTTAATTCAAATTGTAGTAATACAAACGGTGAGATTAATATTATTATAGCAGGTACATTATCAAACAATTATATTTATTCAATAACTGGTACAACAACAGGTTTTCAACAAACCCAAGTTACAACATCTCAATCTGCCTCATTTATAAATTTATCAAATGATACATATTTGATATCTATTTCAGGAACAGGCTCAAATTGTCTTTATACAACAACTAAAACTATTACTTCTCAAAATAAATTTAATGTTTCAACAACACTTACTGGTTCTACTTGTGGTAATAATAATGGAGCAGTTTTAGTTGAGGTAGGTTCAGGATACGCATCACCATTGGATTATGTTTTAAGTGATGGACAACAATATTTAGATTTACCATTTAGTGCATATACATTTGAAAATTTAAGTTCAGGTATTTACACAGTTACAGTAACAGACAATGATAATTGTAGTGTTACTAAAACATTTAATATTACAGGTGGAGGTTTAATTGATTTTTCACTTTTTGGAACCAATTGTGTTTATGGAAATGACGGTTCAGCCGAAGTTGTGGTAACTAATGGTAACCCACCTTTTACTTATTTATGGAGTAACGGTAATACAAATTCCACAATTTCAAATTTATCAGGAGATACTTATAGTGTAACAGTAACGGATAGTGATGGCTGTGAAAAGACTAAGTATATCACCATAATATGTAATTCAGCTACAGTGACTGCTTATAGTGTTGTTGGTGTTTGTGAACAATTGTTTACAACCACAACAAATACAAAAAGAAGTATGAGAAAAATGTTAAATGAAGGATTTTTAGATGTTACATCAGGAAATACAAATTGCGTTTTAAATGAAGCTGTATTTAATGCGGTGGTATCAATTACAGGTTCAACAGGTTGGGTAAGTGGAGCAACAGTTCCATTTTATACTGCAACAACATTGAATTCTGTTCCAACTGATAGTGAATGGATATCTACAGTAGAGGGAATATTAAATACAATTCCTGAAGTTGGTAGTGTTACTATAGATTTATTAAATAATCAGATTATTATAAACTCAGATTGTAGTGGTAATAATGACCCATTAAAAGGTGCGGTCATTAAAATTGAATTACAAATAAATTATGATGCAAATTGTGTTAGTTAATGGCTTCTAAAATTACATTAAGTTCGGTAAGTGGTGCTACATCACCATATACTTTATATGTTTGTGATGCAAACGGAAATAATTGTTCTGTTATGGCGACAAGTCCATTATTATTACCTCAAGATTATAGTTTATCTAGTTTTTTTGATGGAGCACCATCAGTCATGTTAAAGATTATTGATAGTAACAATTGCGAATATTTTGAAATCCTTCCTTGTCAGTCTGCCTAATTAATAAAAATCTCACAAATTTATCAGGATATTTTTGTTTGATAAACTATTTATTATTAAAAAAAGTAGATGGCGCAATTTATAGTAAGGCTTACATTAGATTCTAATGCAATAGGTCCGTTTGATATATATACAGGTTCAACTTCGACAACTAGTCCAATAAAGACGAATCAAACAAGAGACCAAATGATTGCTGGTGTTGTTATAACAGTACCTGGGTCTACTTTTGGAACAGAATATACATTAAATGTTGTAAATACTCAAGATGGTTGTAATGACTTATTGGTTAGTCATAAAGTTATTGCATATAGTTCATATGTTATAACAATCACCACAACACCTGGTAGTGTTAAATCAACATATAGTGTTGTTTCTAGTGAGGCTGCCACTGAAAATATTACCGTTAATTTTAAAAATACTTTAGGTGTTACTTCAGGTAGTCCTGTAGTATTTTATCCAGCAATTCCAATAGCAAGTGGCTCTACAACTGGTAGTTTAGTTTTAACAGCATCTACCGATTATAATTTATTAAATGAAACATGTACAAATACTGATTTTTATATTAGTGGTAACACTGGTGTTATTACAACACCACCACACATTTATATATGTAATTTTGTTGATGTTACTCCAACACCAACACCTACTAACACACCAACAAATACTCCGACTCCGAGTATTACCCCAACGATTAGTGTTACACCAACAATTACCGCAACGCCAACCGCGACACCAAGTAATACTCCTACTCAAACACCAAATAACACTCCATCGAGCACACCAACGAGTACACCAACAAATACTCCAACGAGTACACCTACAAGTACTGTAACACCAACGGTTACAAGTACTCCAAGTAACACGCCAACAAGTTCTGTTACTCCGACTCCATCATTGAGTCCTGGTACTACTCCAACACCTACAAGTACTGTAACACCAACTGTTACAAGTACTCCAAGTAATACACCAACAAGTTCTGTTACTCCGACTCCGACAAGTACACCAAGTAATACTCCGACAAGTTCTGTTACACCAACTCCGTCAGTTACCGCAACTCCAAGTAATACACCAACAAGTAGTGTAACACCGACACCATCAGTTACTGCAACTCCAAGTAATACTCCGACAAGTTCAGTTACTCCGACTCCGTCAGTTACCGCAACTCCAAGTAATACACCAACAAGTAGTGTAACACCGACTCCTTCATTAACTCCAGGTGCTTCACCAACACCAACACCAAGTAACACTCCAACTAATACTCCGACAAGTACTGTAACACCAACGGTTACAAGTACTCCAAGCAACACACCAACAAGTTCAGTAACTCCGACTCCGTCAGTAACGGCAACTCCAAGTAACACACCAACAAGTTCGGTTACTCCGACTCCATCAGTAACGGCTACACCAAGTAATACTCCAACAAGTTCTGTTACTCCAACTCCTTCTGTAACTGCAACACCAAGTAATACTCCAAGTAATACTCCAACAAGTACTGTTACTCCGACGCCAAGTAATACTCCGACAAGTTCAGTAACTCCGACTCCTTCTGTAACTGCAACACCA